>Ga0206130_10000111_pt1 | contig 133228 bp, 118 predicted proteins | sample Helgoland_Spring_9_FD_148637 | JGI IMG/M metagenome (GOLD analysis project Ga0206130, IMG submission 148637) | Pelagic subsurface seawater microbial communities from Kabeltonne, Helgoland, North Sea - Helgoland_Spring_Bloom_20160512_1 | ecosystem: Environmental > Aquatic > Marine > Epipelagic...
TGTGTGGCTGTCACCTATGATTGTATCAATAATTCATGTATAGATCCAGGTACAGGAAATGGAACATTTACATCCTTAACTGCTTGTCAATCAAATTGTATAGTAATAACACCAACCTGGGACTGTGATGGTCAAGGGACTTGTTCAGATCCTGGAACTGGAAATGGAACATTTGCATCCTTAACTGCTTGTCAATCAAATTGTATAGTAATAACACCAACCTGGGACTGTGATGGTCAAGGGACTTGTTCAGATCCTGGAACTGGAAATGGAAATTATGCTTCATTAAGTGCTTGTCAAGCTAATTGTATTGTGGTAACACCAACATGGGATTGTGAGCCTTCAACTGGCATTTGTTCTGACCCAGGAACAGGAAATGGAACCTACGCCTCATTATCTGCTTGCCAAGCTAATTGTAATAATGTTTCAGTAGAGGAGATAGGCTTAACTAATTTTAAAATTTTCCCCAACCCGAGTAGTGAATTATTTAATATAAGTTTTAGTTCAAATAGAGTACAAGATTTGAGAATAAGAATATTAAATAGTATTTCAAAAGAGGTAATGATAATAGAGTTGAATCAATATAAGGGTGAATACACTAAACAGATTAATCTTACAAATAATGCAAAAGGAATCTACTTCTTAGAAATAAAAACAAATGATGGTGTTATTAATAAGAAACTGATATTGCAATAGATTAGATCATTGGCATATCTTCTTCAACTAACTCAGCTACTTCTAATCCTCTTAAGTAGGTAAGAGATACGTTTATAGAAGAGTGTCCCATAGCCTTCTGAAGCTTAGTTATAGAGCCTGTTCTTTTAAAGATTTCTATAGCACCAGAGTGTCTAAATGAGTAGAGTGTTTGCCCTTCTTTTAAAACCTTACTTTGTTTCTTGTATCTACTCCAAAGCGTTTTGAAGTAGTCTGGATTTCTACTGCCTTTATCTCCCGTAAACACATTGCTATTTAACCTTTTTTATGTAGGTAAGTCTTGATAAAACTAGGTACTGGCACAATCCTGTTTCTTCCAGACTTATTTCTAAACCCTGAAAGTTTAATAAAGCTTAAATCATTTGAGAAATCTGCCCATGTTAATTCTCTGATTTCTCTATGGGGCCTAAGTAAGCAGCCATAGGTCAACAAACAACACAAATGCAAGTGCTTATTAAAGAGTTTGATGTCCTCTAATATAGTGGTAATATCATCAAAAGGTTTGTGTAAAATAGACTTAGCTTTCTTGCTTTTTATCTCAATCATAGGATTACACTCCATTCCTAGAGATACAGCTTCATTTATAAGTACGTTTAAGTGTCTTTTAAGGGTGTTGTGAGACACTCCAGAGCAATACCTTGAAAGAATATTTTTAAGAGCTGTGGCGTCAAGTTTTGAAGATCCTATTTCTTGGACTAAACAATTAAAACTAAACTGTAACATAGTCTTATATTTAGAAGAATAATCACTCGCTAGTTTTGAATCCAGAGCCTGCTTAATATAGTCAAGATCTAAGAGTTTGCCACTCACTAATTTTGAAGATCTATATGAAAGTAAAACATCCCCATTTAAAAGGTAGCTATAAATCTCAGCGGCAAGTACTTTGGCTATTGATAATCTTTGTTCAATTGGATAAGAATTTGGATTAGTAAGTGAATTGATTCTCTTGCCATTGGAAAGCCTGTACCTCTTATTCTTGATATAAAAGGATACAAAAACTTTATTTGAAGAGTCAGTGTGAACTTTAGGAAATTGTAGTTTCATTTGGCAGTGCTTAGACAGTTAAAATTAATTGTCTGCATAAGGCACTGTTAATCAATAGCTCAGCTGGTTAGAGCATCTGACTGTTAATCAGAGGGTCCTAGGTTCGAGTCCTAGAGGGGGAGCAAACAAAAAGTCCAGCTAAATAGCTGGACTTTTTGCGTATTAACCAAAGTTGTGTTGTTATATAAACCCTACTCTTTTGATTTCTATTTACTTACAATAACATTACTTTCGTTTGTAATATTGTTGTTAAACTCTACACCCTCAGTATTATATACAACTACATTCTTTGAGGTGCTTATCCATTTGTTGTCAAATACATCAACAAAAAGGTTAATTATCAAAGACTTTTTATTTTTTAACTTATGTTTTTTCCAATCTTCACCATCAAAAGAAACTATTTCCTTTTCGGTGCTTACCCAAACCCTATCATAATCATCACAAACAATAGATTTTATAACATTTGATTTTATGGGTGTATTTTTCTTATCAAATAAAAACCAGCCGCTATCTGTTATAGTTGCTAATCCATTTTTTGTTCCAATCCATTTTTTATTTTGACCATCAATAACAATACTCCAAACATGATTATTTGGTAAATTTGAATTTTGAGTTGTAAAAACTCTCCAAATATTCTCTTTATAGTTGTAAAGACCGTTATTTGTTCCTGCCCAAACCACACCATCATTATCAACATTTAAAGCTATAAAATCATCATCTCTTATACTATTTTTTGTTTTACTTAGTACTACCTCAAACTCATTTTCATACTTTACCAATCCTGATTCTGTTGCTAACCAAACTATATTATTGTTTACTTTTATCTTTCTAATTTTATTAGATGGTAATGAGCTGTTTTTAGTATTATAAACTTCCCAATTATTGTTTTTTATAATTAACAAACCTTCAGTTGTACCAATATATTTTATATCAGCTACTGTTTCAACACACAAAACCTTATCTGATGGTAATTTACTGTTTTGGGTGTTTAGTGTAAACCACCTATCTCCATTAAAACACATTAAACCTTCAAGTGTTCCTATCCAATTTAACCCATTGTTATCAGTAGCAATAGAGGTTATGTTGTTTTCAGTAATTGGGGAGTTATAGCTATTAAATAGTATTTTCTGATCTGTTTGGGAAAACAAAAAAAAGGGAAGGATTGTTATAGTGATTAAAAAAGCTTTCATAGTCGTTTTTCACATATTATACTGAACGACCATTAATAATTATGGTTACAAAAAATTAATTTTTATTTTTAAATAATCTGCTTTTTCCTTTCTTTGATTTCTTACCTATTTTTTTTCCATCTTTATATAGTACTAATCTCCATTTAGATTTTTTCTTAGATTTTGTAGTTGATGAATTTCCATTATAATCCGTACACTCTAAAGTTGATGTTCCATTAAAGGTTTTTTTAGTGCGGCAGGAGCTGAGCATTAAAACACTTAACAATAAGATAATGATATGTTTACTTTTCATTTGTATCACTTGGTAAAATTAAACATATTTTTGCCACACACATTATGAAGAAAAAGAAAAAAAATAAAAAATCCAGAAAAGGAGATTTTTCAAATTCAAAATTATTTGATTTAATATTACTTGTTTTTAGGCAAAATCCAAATAAAAAACTTAATTACAAGCAGGTTTCTAAAATACTGAAAGTGAAAGAAATGGGTGTTAAAATCCAGATTATTGATGTGATGAAAGAAATGGTGAATTCTGGTACGCTTACTGAAGAACATAGAGGAGCGTTTAGGTTGATGGAAAAAACATCAACCCTTATTACTACTATAAAAAACACAAATAATAGAGGGGCTTACGCTAATATTGATGAGGAGAATGAAGTCTTTATCCCAAAAGAATATGCTCAATTTTCTTTAGCAGGAGATGAGGTAGAAATTCTTCTTTTCCAAAAAAGAAAAAACAAACAAGAAGGGGAAGTTATTAAGGTTATCAAAAGAAAAAAGGAAGAACTTGTAGGTATAATTGACCATGCATCTTCTAATTATTTTTTAATTGCTGATGATAGGAAAGTTTCTTTTGATGTGTTTATTCCTCCCAAAACAATTAAAAAGGAATATCTTAATAAAAAAGTAGTCGTAAAAATTGAAGGATGGAATCCTGATTATAAAAATCCTATAGGAAAAGTTGTGCAAATTATTGGGGAAATTGATGACCATAATACTGAAATAAACTCAATTTTATATGATTATGGTTTTACTCCTGAATTTCCTAAAAAAGTAGAACAAGAAGCTAATAAAATTTCAGAAACTATTTCCAAAGAAGAAATCAATTCCAGATTAGATATCAGAAAAACAACCACTTTTACGATTGACCCAAAAGATGCAAAAGATTTTGATGATGCCTTGTCTGTTAAAAAACTCAACAATGGAAATTGGGAAATTAGTGTACATATTGCTGATGTTTCGTATTATGTTGAAAAAGGGGGTATAATTGATAAGGAGGCAGTTGAAAGAGCTACATCAGTCTATTTAGTAGATAGAGTAATTCCTATGCTTCCTGAAGTACTTTCAAATAATATTTGTTCTTTAAAACCTAATGTTGATCGTTTAGCATATTCTGTACTTTTTGAAATGGATGAAAAAGCTAATTTAGTTGATTATAAAATTAAAAAAACGGTTATCCATTCTGATGTAAGGTTTACTTACCAATCAGCACAAGATGTAATTGACAATAAGGAAGGAGAGTTAAAAACTGAATTATTATTATTAGATAAATTATCAAAAATATTAAGAAAGAAAAGACAAGAAAATGGGTCTATAAATTTTGAAAGTACTGAAGTAAAATTCATTTTAGATAAAGATAATAACCCTATTGATGTTTATTTTAAAGAGAGTTTATCCACCAATCATTTGATTGAAGAATTTATGCTTTTAGCTAATAAAACAGTTGCAAAACACATTGGTTTTCCTAAAAAAGAAGCTAAAACTTTTGTGTATAGAATTCATGATATTCCTGATACAGATAGAATATCAACTTTAAATAATATTGTTAAAAAATTCGGACATACAATTGACAGTACATCTACTCCTAAATTATCTTCTTCTTTAAATAGTTTACTAAAAAAAGTAAAGGGTAAAAATGAACAACAAATGGTGGAAACACTAACTATTCGTTCAATGGCAAAAGCAGTTTATACCACTGATAATATTGGACATTATGGTTTGGCTTTTGACTACTATTCTCACTTTACATCACCTATTAGGCGTTATCCTGATTTAATTGTACATAGACTTTTAGAACAATATATTAATGGTGAAAAATCAGCTGATAAGGAAAATATTGAAAAAATATGTAAACATTGTTCTGAAATGGAAAAGGTAGCTTCAACTGCTGAGCGAGATTCTATAAAATACATGCAAGTTAAATTCCTTCAACATAAGGTTGGAGAAACTTTTGAAGGGGTAATTTCTGGGGTTACAGAATGGGGGTTATATGTTGAAATTACCGAAAATAAATGTGAAGGTTTGGTTAAGGTGAGTAGTATAAAAGATGATCATTATATTTATGATGAAAAAAAATATACCCTAATTGGATACCGAACAAAAGTCAGTTACCAACTAGGGCAAAAAGTTAAAATTAAAATACAAAGAGCTGACTTAGAAAGAAAGCAAATGGATTTTATTTTAGTTTAATTATTCTATAATTAATTTTCTTGTTTCATTTAAATTATTTCCTTCAAACTTAACTTGATAAATTCCTTTAGCTAGCATTGAAATATTAACATATTCTTTATTTGAAATTTTATTTTCTAAAACTAATTTACCTTTAATATCATAAATTTTAATAATTGATTTTTCAAGTAAATTTGAAATATAAATATTATCAGTTGCTGGATTTGGATAAATATTTATTTTATCTGGTCCATTTAATTCTAGTCCTGTTGAAGTTGTTGCACAAGCAGTATATCCTAAATTTTCTGCATCACCTATAGAGCTTGAAGAAGCGTTATCAATCATATTTCCATTGTCTATTAACATCCCAACAATATGAATTTTTGATAAATCCCATGATGGGTCTAAAGTAAATTCGAAACATAAAGTTTCAGTATCTCCAGAATTATATGAAATATTTGCTAATGGACTTCCGTTAAAATTTGGTGCAATTCCTCTAGCTACATGTCTATATACCATTTGTGATGCTGGAACATTAGATGGTTTATTTACCCAATCACTTCCATCTACATCTATTAAAGAAGATCCTCCGCTATATGAATTAGATTGATAATATTGAGGTGTTGTTCCTGTAACCGAATCTTCTACTAAAATACATGCTAGTTTATAATTTCCACTTACTGAATTTTGAAAATTAACAGTTAAATTAACTTTAAGAGTATCTCCATTTAATGCTGCTCCATTTGTAATTACTCCGTTTGGTTCAATAATTATTCTTTGTAAAAAATCATTTTTAAAGGCTCCCGGATCTATTTCTTGTTTTCTATCAACCATTCCGCTTGGATATCCCCCTATATATGGAGACATTCCATTATCATAATCAGCATCTGTCATTGGGTCTCCATTGTGTACAGCAATACCTTGCCAATATCCTTCATAATCATGATCCATCCAGTTTAAAGCTACAGCACCTCTAGGACACCAACCGCACCATGTACCTGTTGCTTCCTCACCAATTACTAGTTTTCCTGCTGCAGGAGTAATAACCTCTATATTTATTGTCATTTGATCATCTAAAGGTTCATCATCTTGACCTAAACCGTTTACATTATATACAGTAGCTATTCCTGGATTTGTTCCAGCAATTAAAGAAATAGAGTTGTTAAAATTAACCTGATAAACATCAAGAGTAACCATATTTAGTCCACTAATATTTTCAGTAATTGTATTTCCATTATATTCAAAATCAACATCAAAAGATATAACGTTAGTTAAACCTAAATTTCTAATTTCTACAGAAGGATTTCTTGTTTGACCTGTTAAACCTGTTATTGGAGTAACTGAAGAAACTTGAGCATTTAAATTTTCTAAAACCGCAGGTGTATAAGAATAACAAACATCATCTACATAAAATTGATGTCCAATAATTGGATATAAATTTAATGATGCAATTTTATTAACTGTATTTGTAAAACTTCCTTGAGATTGATTATCTATAAATATTTCCCAATTGTTATTTGTTAAATCAACAACTGTTTTTATTTCAAACCATGTATTCATAGGGTATGTTGATGTTAAAAAAATTGTTGACCCTCCTCCATTTTGAAAAGAAATATTACCTGTTGCATCCATTTGAACATCTAAACTCCATGTTGTTCCTGGAGTATTTTCGGCTTGAAAATTAAAATATGCGCCTGTTCCTTGATTAACAAAAAAGTTTGCTGAAAATTCAAAATCTCCAATAGTATATGGAGTACCTGAACTAAAAGGAAGTATAATATCTTGAGTACCTTGAGTAGGACCCGAAAATAAATATAAAGAATTACTTCCGCTTAATGATAGAGTTGAACTTATATTTGCATCATCAGTAAAAGGTGCGGTTGTTCCAGTCATTAATTCTCCCCAGGTATTCCAAGAAGGTGAAGTTTGAGCAATAGGATCTCCATTTTGGTATCCTTCAAAGTCTTCACAAAAAGTAACTGGCTGTGCATTTATTGTTAATCCTAAAATTAAAGCAATACAAAGTGTAAAAATATTTTTCATAACTTAAGTTTTAATGAAGGTTAAAAGTATTAAAAATAATTGGATTGAAAATTATAGTTAAGAGTAATTATATTATATATAAGTATTGATTAATTTAAAATTAAAAAGAAAGATGATAAATATATATAGCTGTTAGTTTAGTTGAAATTTATTTTACTTTAAAATTGCTTTACTTATTTTTTAAATTTAATTGACAATTATTTATGATAAATGTTAATTTTTTAATTTTAAAAATCAAGAACTTAAATAATATATTAACAAAAAAATAAAAATGTTAATAAGGTAAATTGACAGCTATTTTTTAATAAATAAACTTATTTTTACAAAGTTAAAAAGTTAATAAGTACACTTAAAAGTAAAAAGTAAAAAACAATAAGTTTGGTTGTTTTAAAAATTAATAAAAGAGCTAGAAAATTTAATAATATAAGCTAAGTGAACTTATTATTTTTAATTATTCATTTATCAACAATTTAAGAATAAGGTTTTTTAATAACTCAAAAACATTTACTAGGGTAAATTATATAAATATTAACAGACTGTTAAAACCATAAATTATGAAAATAGGATTAGCATGTGATCATGCAGGATTTGATTACAAAGAACAATTAAAAGATTACTTATCTAGTAAAGGTAATATAATTACTGATTATGGGTGTTATTCATTAGAGAGTGTTGATTACCCTGATTTTGCACATAAATTAGCAGAATCTATTGAAAAAAATGAGAATGAACTGGGAATACAGTTTTGTGGAACAGGTAATGGAATTAATATGTCAGCCAATAAACATCAAGATATTCGTGCAGCACTTTGTTGGAATTCACACATTGCAGAACAGGCTCGTTTACATAACAATGCAAATATACTAACTATGCCTGCTCGTTATTTAAATTGGGAAGAAGTTACTGCAATTGTTGATACTTTTTTAAGTACAGATTTTGAAGGAGGAAGACATGAAAGAAGAGTAAATAAAATAGCTTGTTGTTAATATGAAAAAGAAACTATTACTATTATTTGTAGGACTAACTACTATCGCATTTTCTCAAGAAAATGTAAAATATGCAGAAACGATAATTGCTTCTGATTTAGAAAAACACCTTATAATACTTGCATCTGATTCATTAGAAGGTAGAGAAACAGGAAAACCTGGACAAAAAATGGCTGCTGACTATATTATGAATCATTTCATAAATATAGGAATACCTCCTTATAAAGGAAAAAAATACTATCAAAAATTTAAAGTAAAATCAAGAAGACATTTATGTAAGTGTGATGATTGTGATATGTCTTTTATGAAAAAGATGCTTGGACAAAAGAAAAAAATTAAAGGAGAAAATGTTCTTGGTTTTATAGAAGGTAGTGATTCAAAAGATGAGTTAATTATAGTAACAGCTCATTATGATCACTTAGGTAAACATGATAGTTTAATTTTTAATGGTGCTGATGATGATGGAAGTGGAACTGTTGCTGCTATGGAAATTGCAGAAGCATTTATGTTGGCTAAAAATGCAGGACACGGACCAAGAAGATCAGTTTTAGTAATGGCAGTTTCTGGAGAAGAAAAAGGATTATTAGGAAGTAAATATTATACTAACCATCCTATTTATCCTTTGGAAAATACGGTAGCTAATTTGAATATAGATATGATTGGAAGAATAGGTGATTTTCATACTGACCCAAATTATGTATATTTGATAGGATCTGATATGTTAAGTACAGAATTACATAATATTAGTGAGGCAGTAAATGAGGAATATGTAGGATTGGATTTAGATTATACATTTAATAAAGAGGATGACCCTAATAGATATTATTACCGTTCAGACCATTATAATTTTGCAAAGAATAATATTCCTGTAATTTTCTATTTTAATGGTATCCATGAAGACTATCACAAAGTAACCGACACTGTAGAAAAAATTGATTTTAAAAAAATTGAAACTATTACGCGCTTGGTTTTTTTAACCGCATGGGAACTAGCAAATAGAGACGAAAGAATAGTTGTGGATAAAAAAGAAAACTAACGTTTAATTAGTTTCATTTTCTTATTTTCATAGTCTAAAAAATAGACTCCCTTTTTTAAAAAAGAAACATCAATTTTAGAGGTTTTTAAGACTTCACTCTTTAACACCTTACCATCTATACATATAATTTTATAAATATTGTTTTTGGCTAACCCCCCCCTCAAAGTAATTGTACCACTTGCTGGATTAGGATAAACAATTAAATCATTTATATAATCAACAACACCAGTAGGGGCGGAGCAATCTATGTTGGTTTCATAGTCAGAGGCTGTAGTTGGTATATCTAACAATAAAGGGCAGTAGCAACTGTCATTAACAAGGTATTTTTTTAACCAAGAAAGACCCATTCTTCCCACCTCACCAAACCCACCTAAAGGGGTGTTTGCAATTGTGTGCCCACCACCAAACACTTCATATTTAAGTTTTTTTGTAGAACTTGGGGTGTAGTTGTACTGTATATCAGCATGAGTACCTGGCGGAGCTACAACATCAATTTGTCCGCTAAAAATGAGAATTGGCGCGCTGTGGCTTAACAAGGAAGGAGATACAACTGATGGATCGATCCAAGGACAGAAAGCAAGAATTGCTTTTATATTAGGATCTTCAGCTGCAACTAATTGAGCACCCCCACCACCCATTGACCAACCACCAAGGGCAATAAGGTTAGTATCTAACTTATTAAATAAAAGAGAGTTTGTTCGGTTATTTTCAGCCTTCAAACTAATTAAAGCATCTTGTAGGGCTTCTTTTCTATCTATTACCTCATCCCAAATACTATTAGTGCCAATAGTCATACACACAATACCATGAGAAGCTAAAAAAGACCCCCAAGCTTGAATACTTAACTCTGGGTTAGCATAACCTGGAATAATAATAATACTTGGCAATAAATCACTTGTGTTTTCTGGATAATATATTGTCGAGCCATAATAATCATTACCACCTCTTATCCCGTCACTTTCTAAATAAGAATTTACAGTATAACTACCATTAACAGTTGCTGATGATATAGTAACATCACTGCAATCTGAATTAGTTTGACAAAAAGAAATAAAAGGAAGTGGTAATAAAAAATAAATTAGTAGGGCTTGAAATCTTTTCATTTTCCAAAAATACAAAAAATAAAACCCCACTCAAAAAGAGCAGGGTTTTTAATTATTTTACAGCAACCAACAATTGTTTTACAAATCAAACTTGATTCCTTGTGCCAAAGGTAATTCTTCAGTATAATTAATTGTATTTGTTTGTCTTCTCATGTAAATTTTCCAAGCATCAGAACCACTTTCTCTTCCTCCTCCAGTTTCTTTTTCACCACCAAAAGCACCACCAATTTCAGCCCCTGAAGTTCCAATATTAACATTTGCAATTCCACAATCAGACCCAGCAACTGATAAGAATTTTTCAGCCTCACGCAAATTAGTTGTCATAATAGCAGATGATAAACCTTGTTTTACACCATTTTGCATTTCAACCGCCTCTTCTAACTCAGTATATTTCATGATGTATAAAATAGGAGCAAAAGTTTCATCTTGTACAATTTGGAAATGATTTTCAGCTTCAATAATTACTGGTTTTACATAACAACCACTTTCATAACCCTCACCCCCTAACACACCACCTTCAACCAACACATTCCCACCCTCTTCTTTTGCTTTTTCAATAGCATTTAAATACATATTTACAGCATCTTTATCAATAAGCGGTCCAACATGATTACTTTCATCTAAAGGATTTCCAATAGCTAATTGTGTGTATGCTTTCGCTAATTTATTCTTAACCTCATCATAAACGGATTCGTGAATAATTAATCTTCTTGTGGAAGTACATCTTTGTCCGCAAGTACCAACAGCACCAAACAATGCGCCAATAATTGTAATTTCTAAATCAGCATTTGGAGTAATGATAATTGCATTATTTCCTCCTAATTCTAATAATGATGTTCCGAATCTTTTAGCCACCTCAGCACCCACAATTCTACCCATTCTTGTTGAGCCAGTAGCAGAAATTAAAGGTAATCTATCATCAGAAGTCATCATTTCACCCACCTCATAATCTCCATTTATGATACAAGAAATTCCTTCTGGTAAATCATTTTCTTTCGCTACTTCATTCCAGATATTTTGACAAGCAACTGCACATAAAGGTGCTTTTTCTGACGCTTTCCAAACACAAGTATCTCCTGAAATCCATGCTAATGCTGTATTCCAGTTCCAAACAGCAACTGGGAAATTAAATGCAGAAATAATTCCAACCACACCAAGCGGATGATATTGTTCGTACATTCTGTGTCCTGGACGCTCAGAGTGCATAGTTAAACCATGTAGCTGACGAGAAAGACCAACCGCAAAATCACAGATATCAATCATTTCTTGCACCTCTCCTAAACCTTCTTGTAAAGATTTCCCCATTTCATAAGAAACAAGCTCTCCCAACTCTTGTTTATAAGCCCTTAATTTTCCCCCATACTGACGAACAATCTCCCCTCTAAGTGGAGCAGGTTTTAGTCTCCAATCTTTAAATGCATCTGTTGCAGCTTGCATTACTTTTTCATATTCTTCTGGAGTAGTTGCAGTAACTTTTCCAATCAAACTTCCATCTACCGGAGAATAAGATTCAATTTCAGCACCACCACCAAAAGAATTAGCTCCTGTTGAAGTACCATTATTAGATGCTTTAATTCCTAAAACGCCTAGTGTTTTTTTAATATCAATCATTGTAATTTATTTTTATAAAATGAGAGTGCAAAAGTAGAAAAAAAGATGAGCTATGATTTGATATGCCTTGTTATTCCTTGGCTTCACTTTCTTTCTCCTCAATTTCTTTTTTCCCCAACAATTCCTCATCTTCATATTCCCCAATTTGAGCGAGTTTGTTTTTATAGGAAATTAAGGACCATGTCATCACAAGGCAACTAACCAAAATCACAAATAGTAACACTCCTTGAAATTCCGCACCTATACTTAACTCCTTAGGTATAGCAAAAAATAAGAGTATAGTAATCAATCCCCTTGGGGCTAAAAACAGTTGTGGGTTTACACCCTTCCCGTTAAAAATAAAGAGAGTAATTGCCCTAACAATATATATAATTGTTAAAATAACTAAGCCAATACCAATTACCTTAAAGCTTAACAAGCTCCCTAAATAAACTGACCAACCAAAAATAATAAAGAAGAAAGTCCTAACCACAAAAGCAGTTTCAGCAGTAATTACTTTCATATCTCCTAACACCTCTTCTACTTTTTCTACATTCAATAATTTCATTAATCCTCCTTTGAAAAATACTTTGTAGTTGTTTAAAATCATACCAAAAATAAGAATGATTAATAAAGAAGACATATGGAGCATTTTCCCAACTGCATATAATAAAAGTAAGATAGCAATCAGTAAAAATAGTTTTACATGTCCTTTTATATTTTGGAAAATATAAATAAGAATATAAGAAATGATAACTGAGAATATAACGGTTAACGCTAGGTTGCCAAATACCTCACCATATACACTTTCTCCAGAACTTGACCCCACCATAGTTAAGACACTATAAAAACCAATTATCCCAACAATATCCGAAAAGGTGCTTTCGTAAATCATAAATTCACGCTTGTCCTCATCCAAGTCATCAATGCTAGGCAAGATGATTGCAGAGCTTAAAATAGACAAAGGAATAGTGTACAACAAGGCGTTTAACACCTCAACTTCCATTAAAAGATTGAGTGCTAAAGCTGCTAAATAGGCAGTTCCAGCAAGCCCAATTAATGCCACCAAAAAGGATTTAACAATAAGTCCAATTTTTTCTTTTAGTAATTGTAAATCCAATGCCGCTTCTAATACAATTAGGATTAAACCCACAACACCTAATACTTCAAGTACAGGAAGCAAGTCAGGTTTCGGAAAGCCAGAAAAACGCAAAGCATAATTGATTCCAATCCCTAATCCGATTAATAATAATACAGCAGGGATTCCTGATTTTTTAGCGTAAATATTAAAGAAATACGAAATAATTATCGTTATGGAAAAGATAATAATAAGATGATATGTTGTTAAAGCCTCAAACAAATTTAGAACAGTTTTAAAATATCATTTCCATTGGCAAAAACCAATAAACTAAGTAGTAAAATCATACCTACCATTTGTGCGTATTCCATTATTTTTTCTGGAGCAGGTTTTCCTACTATCATTTCATATAATAAGAAAACAACATGCCCCCCATCTAAAGCTGGGATAGGTAGTATATTCATAAACGCCAACATTAAAGAAAGGAAAGCAGTTAAATTCCAGAAAATTTCCCAGTTCCAAGTTGCAGGAAACATTGAACCAATTGCTCCAAAACCTCCCATTCCTTTGTAGGCACCTGTACTAGGTGATAAAATCATTTTAAATTGTGCAATATAACCTCCTAATTTTTTAATTGCTTTGTTGTATCCTGCAGGGAATGATGCTAAGAAACTAAACTTGTCTGATGCTAATTTATAGGTTCCTAATTCTTCTAATTGCTTGATGTTAATATTTGCTGGAGAAAAGCCTAAAGTACCTTCTTCTGAAACCAATATGTTCAGGTTTTTTCCTTTTCCATTCCTTTCTATTGTTAAAGCAATTTCATTTCCAATATGATTATTTAACCCTTTTTTAAATTCATCAAAATAAGTATAATTAACTCCATTAATTGCTGTTATAATATCCTTTTTCTTCAACCCTCCTTTTTCAGCATTTGAACCTTTTTCTACCCCACTAACAATAGTTGGAATTCTAGGGTATAAAATTAATTTTGTAGGATTATTAAGAAATTTATCAATCAAATCAATAGGCATATTAAGTGCCGTTTCTTCCCCATTTCGTTCTACTAAAATTGTTTCAGAAGTAATAACATTCTCTAAAATATCAGAATAACGATCAACAGGATATCCATCAGCAGAAATTATTTTATCTCCATTTCTGAAACCAATATCAGTCGCTAACCCATCTACACACCAAATACCATCTTTCATATTTTCGGTTGGTAAATACTTATCTCCATAAACATAAAGAGTCATGGAATATATGAAGATACCAAGCAGTAGATTTACCGTAACTCCACCCAACATAATAATTAGCCTTTGCCAAGCTGGTTTTGCTCTAAATTCCCAAGGTTCAGGGTCTTTTTCCATTTGCTCCTTGTCCATACTCTCATCTATCATTCCTGATATCTTAACATAACCACCCAAAGGAAGCCACCCAATACCGTATTCAGTATCGCCAATTTTCTTTTTTACAACCGAAAACCAAGGATCAAAAAATAAGTAGAATTTTTCTACTCTAGTTTTAAATAATTTTGCGGGTATAAAATGACCTAGTTCATGTAGTACTACTAGGATTGATAAACTCATTAAGAGTTGTGCAGCTTTTATTAAAAATTCCATTTATAATAGTTCGTTTGCTAATATTCTTGTCGCCTCATCTGTAGCAACATAATCGGTTAAAGTTGGTTTGGAAACAAAAGTAATTTTTTCCATACAATTGGCAATTAAATCGGACATATTTAAAAATCCAATTTTATCTTGCAGAAAAGCTGCTACTGCAATTTCGTTTGCGGCATTTAAAATACAAGGCATATTCCCTCCTTTTTGCATGCAATCATATGCCAATTGTAAGTTTCTGAAAGTTTCCAAATCAGGTTTTTCAAAAGTTAAATTTGGGTAATCCATAAAACTGAAACGCTTAAAAGTATTTGGTAGTCTTTTTGGAAAACCTAAAGCGTATTGTATAGGAAGTTTCATATCTGGCACTCCCAATTGTGCTTTAATGGAGCCATCTTCAAATTGTACTGCCGAGTGGATAATAGATTGTGGATGAACAACCACATCAATTTGTTCTGCTTTCAAATCAAACAACCATTTTGCCTCAATCACTTCTAATCCTTTATTCATCATACTGGCGCTATCAATTGTAATTTTAGCACCCATTTCCCAATTAGGATGTTTTAGGGCTTCTGCTTTTGTAATTTCAAGTAAGTCATTTCTCAATCTTCCTCTAAAAGGACCACCTGATGCTGTTAAATAAATTTTTTCAATAGGATTGTATTGTTCTCCTACTAAACATTGAAAGATAGCTGAATGTTCAGAATCTACAGGGTAAATATTTACGCCATACTCTTGGCACAACTTAGTAATTAAATCCCCAGCAACAACTAAAGTTTCTTTATTGGCTAAGGCAATATTCTTTTTAGCTTTTATTGCTCGAATAGTTGGTTTTACCCCTGAGTATCCCATTAAAGCAGTTAGGACAACATCTATGTTTTCTCCTTCTACCACTTCCTCTAAAGATTGTTGTCCAGCAAATACCTTTATTCCCAAACTGAAAAGCGCATCATCTACCTCTTTATATTTGTCTTCATTAGTGATGACAACTGTATTTGGTTTGAATTTTTTGGCTTGTTCAATTAGTAATGCACTATTGTTATTTGCAGTTAATACTTCTACTTCAAATAAGTCAGAATGCTCGGAAATTACTTCTAAAGCCTGTTTTCCTATTGACCCAGTTGACCCTAAAATTGCTACTTGCTTTCTTTTTTTCTCCATTAAAATATTCTTAATTTATCAGCAATTTTTCTATCATTTGCCAATCTTGGTACTTTATTTTGCCCTCCTAATTTCCCTATTGATTTCATGTAATCTCTAAACCCATTTTTACCAATTATACTAACTTCCAGTGGTTTTAAAATCCCTCCACTTATTAAATCCTTATAGTAAGTGTTTAGGCCTTGCAATTTATCATCTAGCATTTTTGTAAATTCTGCTAAATTTTGGGGTTGGGATTCAAACTCAATCAACCACTCATGGCAAGGCAATCCGTTCTCAGGATTTACCTTTGGTGCAACATGAAATTCATTAACTTGAGCAGGGAATTTTACTAAGGTTTCCTGTAATGATTTTTCAACCTCTTCAGCAATTACATGCTCACCAAATGCTGAGGTAAAATGTTTTATTCTACCACTTACAATAATTCGATAAGGGTCAATAGAAACAAATTTAATGGTATCTCCAATATTATACCCCCAAAGTCCAGCATCAGTATTTAGGATGATTACATAATTTACACCAACCTCAACATCAGCCAAGGAAATACGAGTTGGATTTTCGTTAAAAAATTCTACTGAAGGAATAAACTCATAAAATATTCCATGATTTACACAAAGTAACATTCCTTCCTCTTTTTGTGAATCTTGATAAGCAATAAAACCTTCTGATGCAGGGTAAAGCTCTACCCCATCAACCTTTCTTCCGATTAATTTTTCAAAGGATTTTCGGTAGGGCTCATAGTTTACCCCACCATAAATAAAGAGGTCAAATTTTGGAAAAATATCTTTTATCAGCTTCCCTGTTTTATCTTGTAATTTTTCAAAATACATTTGCACCCATGGTGGAATTCCTGAAATTAAACTCATGTTTTCAGGAAGCGTTTCACCAACTATTTCATCAACTTTTGTTTCCCAATCTTCAATGCAATTGGTTTTAAAAGAAGGTAATCGGTTTTTTGTTAGGTAAGCAGGAATATGATGAGCTACAATTCCAGAAAGGCGTCCTGTTAATATGTCACCAGTTTTTGTGAGTTCTGGACTTCCTTGTAAAAAAATCATTTTTCCATTAACAATGCTAGTATTTTTTGTTTCTGCAATATAACTTAAAATTGCATCACGAGCTGCAGTAATATGATTAGGCATAGACTCCTTACTAATAGGAATATACTTTACCCCTGAAGTAGTTCCTGAAGTTTTACAAAAATAAAGTGGTTTCCCTGGCCAAAGCACATCTTTTTTTCCATCAATTATTTCTTGTATATAATCCTTTAACTCTTCATAATCTCTTACGGGAACATTATTTTTCCAGTCAGTATAATTTGAGATTTTAGTAAAATTATGGTCTTTTCCGAATTGAGTAGTTTTTGCCTGCTTTACTAGTGATAATAAAAGATCGCTCTGAACTTTTACTGCATTATTTTTCCATTTTTTGTTTTTAGAAACAATATATTTTGCAAATGGAAAACTAAGTGATGATTTAATACTCATTCTTAAAAATAAATATAGTTTTCAGGATTAACAGGTGTGCCTTTGTGCCAGAGTTCAAAATGTAAATGTGGTCCTGAAGAAAGCTCTCCTGAATTTCCAATTATTGCAATATGATCGCCTGCATTTACAAAATCACCAACCTCCTTAAGCAATAATGAATTGTGTTTGTAGAGTGAAATATAATCATTTTTATGCTGTATAGCAATTACATATCCCGTTTCTGATGTCCAATGACTAACAATAACCGTACCATCAAGAACACTGCTAATTCGTGATTTTTCTTTAGCTACTAAATCTATTCCGAAATGCTTTGTTTTACTATTATATCTGTCACTTATTATCCCTGTAAGAGGGGTGAAAAACATCAAGTAATTATTTTCTGATGCTGATTTAATATAGATAGAGCTTTTGTCTTCTGCCTCTACCGACAAGCGTAATAGAGAATCTTCTTTAGACTTATCAAATACAATCTCATCTTCATTTTTTTCCGAAACCTTATTGCTTTCAATAGGAGTAACTAGTTCATTTCCATTAATAATATTATTAATGTTTTCAAGGTAAATAGCTCTATTGTGCAAGATATTTTCAAGGGAGTCAGACTTTAGAGATAATTCAACTAAGTTTTTTTGTACTTCAATTGATGATTTTCCGGGCACATATTCACTTAATGGGGTGTATGCAATTAATAGTAGTGTGCTGAAAAAACAAGCAAAAACAAAAATCCCTATGAAAGCCAAAACATTTAACCGAGATAATTTTACTGATAGTTTTTCTTCAAATGAGCTGTCAGTCATTATTACAAAACGATATTTATGTAACAATTTAGACCAATATTTTTCTCCTCCTTCTTTATCTTGCATAATGTTTGCAAATATCATAAAATTATAAGCATATTTGCGAGAATTTTACGATTAGCAGTAAAATAATTTTAAATAAAAGAAGTTTAGTATCCAAGTGAAGGTAAATACACAGCATATAGTTAAGGGTTTTTTAGCAATATTATTGTTGATTTCTACGAGTTGTTCTACCAAAAAAAAGACTTGGGTTAGTCGTACATTTCATAATACAACAGCTAAGTATAACGGGTATTTTAATGGAAAAGAAAGTATTAAATCTGGAATAAAAAAACTGCATGAGGGGTATAAAGATGATTATACAGCTATTCTTCCAGTTTATCCAATTGGGGATTTAAAAAAATCAAAGAAAATACATTCCTATATGGATAAGGCCATCAAAAAAGGGTCTATTGTTATTCAAAGACATTCCATAAAAATAAAAGGAAAAGAGTACTGCAAGTGGATTGATGATAATTATCTTTTGGTAGGAAAATCCTATTTCTATAAAGGAGAGTTTGATGAAGCAATTAAAACATTTAGTTTTATTAAAAATGAGTATAAGAAAAATGAAATCAGATTTGAGGCGTCATTATGGTTGATTAGAAGTTATGTTGAAAAAGGAGATTTTACTAATGCTGAAATGGAGTTAGATGAGCTTGAAAATGACAGAAAATTCCCAAAGAATTTAGAAACTGAACGAGCAACTGTAGCTGCTGATTTTTATTTACAACAAGAAAATTATCCTCTTGCTTTAGAGAATTTGGGCAAGCTAGATAAGCTGATAAATAGGAAAAGAAAGAAAGTGCGCTACAATTATATAATGGCACAAATTTATCAGCAACACGATAACTTTAGGAGTGCTAAAAAGAAATACGAACAAGTTCTAAAGTCAAATCCTGAATACGAAATGGTATTTAATGCTAAAATGAATTTAGCAAGATCATTAGAGGCTGGAAGTAGAGACACTGATAAAATGCGTCAAAAATTGCTGAAAATGACGAAAGATGATAAGAACAAGGAGTATCTAGATCAGATTTATTACACACTTGCTGAAATGGATATGAATAATTCGGATACGCTTTCAGCTATTGATAATTACACGCTTTCTACCGTAAACAGCATAATAAATGAGTCGCAAAAAGCATTGTCATTTTTAGCGCTTGCTAGAATTGATTACAATAGAGCTTTGTATAAATCATCTAAAATATATTATGACAGTACTCTATTTTATATGGAGGATGATTTTAGAGCATACGAATTAGCAAAAGATAACCATGAAGTTCTTCAGGATTTAGTTTATCATTTGGATATAATTAATATGCAAGATAGTTTACAGGCTTTAGCATCTCTTCCAAAGACAGAATTAAACACAATCATTAATCAAATTATACAGGATGAAGTTGAAAAAGAACGAGAAGCTTTAGAGGTTGAACGCTCCAAACAACAAATGATGTATGAAAACAATAGAAATGGTGGGAGAGGCGAGCAGTTTGGAAATAATACATCAGGAGGGAAGTGGTATTTTTATAACCCAGCAACTTTAAGTTTTGGACTTTCAGAATTCAGAAAAAAATGGGGAAAACGAAAGCTAGAAGATGATTGGAGAAGAAAAGATAAAAAAGTAAATAATACTTTTGAAATTGATTCAATTGCTTCAGATAGTACTGAGGTGATAACAGAAAATAAAAAAGACCCAAAATATTACTTGGATAAATTACCAAAAACAGAAGAAGATTTTGCTAATTCAAATGAAATGATAAAAGAATCTACTTATCAAGCGGGGGTTATTTATAAAAATGGATTGCTAGAGTATAATAAGAGCTCCTCCTTATTTATGAACTTGCTTTCTCGTTTTCCATATGACAAAAACTATGCAGCTTTGGCTTATTACAATGTATATACTAATCATCTGGAGTTAGGAAAGGAGCAGGAAGCGGAGGTGATGAAAAACTTATTACTACATAACTTTCCAAATAGTGTGTATGCTCAATTGTTAACAAATCCTAATTTCCAGGATGAGTGGGTTACAGAAAAGGATCAGAAAGAAATAGATTATCAGCTTGTGTACAGTAGTTATTTTGCAAAAGAATACGAAAAGGTTATCCTGCAAACAAATGAGCTAAAAGAGGATGATTATAGAACAAAATATACTTTCTTAAGGGCGCTTTCTTTTGCTGGAATTAAGGATACGGCAAATTTAATAAATAGCCTTAACTTGATTATTTCATTTAAAGAAGATTTAGATATTATTGCTGAATCAGAATATTTGTTAAGTGTTTTAAAAGATCCTGTAGCTATGCAAAAAGCAAATGAACAAGCTTTAATGGAATCTCCTTATCTGTATAGAAGTTCAAAAACACACATGACCCTTCTTATTTTGCCAAAAGAAGGGGTAGATATCAACTATTTAAAAACATTGATTTCTGATTATCATGCTAAGGATTTTGAAAATGAAGTATTTGAAATAAGTGCAATGATGATGGGCTTAGATAAGCACCTTTTAATGATTAAAACATTTGCCAATGTTGAGGGTGTTATGTTGTATAATCAACTCTTTAACTCAAATAGCACAATTATTAATGAGCTTGAAAAAGCTGACTTTAAAGTGCTAGCTATTTCAATGGAAAACTTTAAGGAATTTTATAAAAATAAGGATGTTGAAGGGTATTACAACTTCTTTAAAAAGAATTATTTAGACAATAATTAAGTCTTTAAAATATTTTAGTAGTTTTGCACTAACAAATACTTTAATTAAGATGTTTACAAATAAAAATGAATCAATGAAAAAAGGAGAAACAACAGCAGCTGTGAATATGATTGGAGCAGGAACCGTAATCACAGGAGATGTATTTTCAAAAGGTGATATTAGAGTTGACGGAACATTAAAAGGCTCAGTAATTACTGAGGGAAAAGTTGTGTTAGGAAGAGAGGGAATTATTGAGGGAGATATTGAATGTAAAGATGCTGATATTTCAGGAACAATAAAAGCAAAAATTTCAGTTTCACAACTACTCTCATTAAAAGCAACAGCAAAATTAAATGGTGATATCATCACTAATAAACTATCAATTGAGCCAGGAGCTGAATTTACAGGTTCATGTAGTATGGGTGCGGTAATTAAAGATATTAAAGATGCTGGAAAAACCGAACAAAAAGAAAAGACCGCTTAATCGGTATTTAGTTCTAACTTCTGTTCCTTTTCAGATAGGAATAACTATTTATTTAGGTGCTTATTTAGGGAAATTGCTTGATACAAAATATGCTTTTGAAAAACCTTGGTTTACTATTGCAGGTGTTTTATTAGCATTAATTATTGCAATGTATAGTGTAATCCAACAATTAAACAAACTCAATAATCGGGATGAGTAGCAGAGCTTTAAAAGGGTTTATCTTAATTCTTTTTTCAATTCTTTTAGTAATTTTTATTGCACATCTAAGTGTTTTGCATTTACTGAATCATGATGCATTTGCTAATAGTATTATAACTTCTTATATTGGAAATTTCCTACTAACAATTGTAATATTTACCTTCATTTATAATAACAGAGAAAAAAAAACTGAACGTTTAGGTTTCTTTTTTTTAGGGGGGAGTATGATTAAATTTACATTATTCTTTATTTTTCTTTATCCTCTTTTTATGCAAGATGATTTAGTTAGTAGGCTAGAGTTCTTATCTTTTTTTATTCCATATTCGGTAGCTTTATCGGTTGAGACCCAACAATTGATAAAAGAGTTAAATAAGGCGTAAAATTAGATGGTTACTATCTTTAAATAGCTTAACTAAAGAAAAGGGCTAATTTGTTTTCGGAATTAACATAAATAGTTAGATTTGCACCGATTTTTAAAAAGACAATCATAGTCCTGTAAGATGAATATAAAAACAATAATTTTCACCCTAGTAATCTCGGCTTTTACAAACCTTAATGTTTCAGCTGAAGAGCATGTAAATCATGGTGAAAAAGACATCAAAACCGAGATAAAAGAAACAATTGCGCATCACTTAATAGATTCGCATGATTTTATTTTAACACATGACCTTTCATTTCCACTACCTATAATTTTGTATACAGATGGTAATTTGGATATTTTTTCATCTGCTAATTTTCATCACGGAACAAAATCTCATACTGTAAATGGTAGAACTTATTCTTTGGACCATGGGCATATTATTGAGGCAAGTGGCCTACATCCTATTGATTTTTCTATTACTAAGAATGTAACCTTCATTATGATTGTATTTTTAATGATGTTAATCATGTTTACAAGAATGGCGAAATCATATAAAAAATCTGCTTTGCCAAGTGGAATGGGTAGATTGTTAGAGCCAATTGTTCTTTATATAAGAGATGATATTGCTATTCCTAATATTGGGGAAAAGCACTATAAGAAATACATGAGTTACTTGCTTACTGTATTTTTCTTTATTTGGATTATTAATTTATTTGGGTTAACTCCATTAGGTGTAAATGTAACTAACAATATTGCAGTAACCCTTTCTTTGGCACTTATTACTTATGTGCTAACTACAGTTACTGCTAATAAAAGTTACTGGGGTCATATCTTTTGGATGCCAGGTGTGCCAGTTCCAATGAAATTTATTTTAGCTCCAATTGAGTTGTTAGGAACAATTATCAAGCCTTTTTCTTTAATGATTCGTTTGTATGCGAACATTACTGCTGGGCATGTCGTGCTAATGAGTATTTTAGGATTGATATTTATATTCAAAGGATGGATAGGTAGTTCTTTGTCGTTTGGATTGGCATTTGCATTAGCATTATTAGAGTTGTTAGTAGCAGCCTTACAAGCATATATTTTCACTATGTTATCAGCACTTTACTTTGGTTCAGCTGTTGAGGAGCATGATGATCATTAATAAAAGTATTAACTAGAGTGTTTAATTTTAAATCAATTTAATTATGGAAATTCCAGCTATTGTAGGTGCAGGTTTAGTAGTAATCGGAGCAGGTATTGGTATCGGTAGAATTGGTGGGTCGGCAATGGACGCTATTGCAAGACAACCAGAAGCTACTGCTAAGATCCAAACGGCTATGCTTATTGCTGCAGCACTAATTGAAGGTATTGGATTTGCTGCATTATTTGCAGTATAACAAACCTATTAATCAAAACTGCAAGGGTTGCTTGCAGTTTTGATTATATTTTAAAAATTAAACAGAAAAAAAACAAAAATGGATAAATTAATAAACGACTTTTCAGTAGGATTATTTTTTTGGCAATCATTACTTTTTATTGCATTAATTCTTTTGCTAAAGAAATTTGCATGGGGACCAATCTTAACTGCTGTTGAAGAGCGTGAAGATGGAATTAAAGATGCATTAGAAGCAGCAGAAAAAGCGAAAGCAGAAATGCAAGCATTAAATGCTGATAATGAAAGAATTTTAGCGGAAGCTAGAATTGAAAGAGATGTATTGTTGAAAGAAGCAAGAGAGATGAAGGGTAAAATTGTAAATGAAGCTAAGGAACAAGCAAATACTGAAGCTGACAAAATTTTAATTTCAGCTAAAGAGCAAATCAATAATGAAAAAATGAAAGCAATTACTGAACTTAAAAATCAGGTTGCTGATATGTCAATTGATATTGCTGAAAAGGTTTTAAAATCAGAATTATCTGACAAAAACAAACAAAACGAGTTAGTTGCTGAAGCATTAAAATTAACGAAATAGTATAATGAAGCAATCAAGAGTAACAATAAGATACGCAAAAGCTTTATTGCAATTAGCAATTGAGCAAAACACATTGGAGCAATCCTATAATGATATGGTATTGCTTGATGCAGTTTGTACAGATAGCAAAGAGCTTTCTTTATTACTTAAAAGCCCTATTGTAAAAACGGATCATAAATTAAGCATTCTAAAAGAGATTTTTGCTTCTAAATTAGGTGAGGTAAGTATGGCGTTTATCAACATAATTACTACTAAGAAAAGAGAAAGTTTATTGGCTTTAATTGTAAGTAGCTTTATTGCTTTATATAAAGAGCATAACAAAATTGAAACTGCTACAGTTACTACTGCTGCACCTTTGGATGAAGCATTAAGAGCTGAGGTAATTAATTTCATAAAAAAATATGGTGATGATAATGTGGAGTTGACTGAAAAAGTTGATGAAAAAATTATTGGTGGTGCTATCATCAGAATGGGAGATAAGCAACTAGATGCAAGTGTATCGAAAGCAATTTCCGAACTAAGACAAACATTTAACAAAAACCTGTACATACAGGACTTCTAAAAAAACACAAAAAAATGGCAGAAGTAAAACCAGCTGAAGTATCAGCAATTTTAAGACAACAATTATCAGGATTTAAATCTGAAGCAGAACTACAAGAAGTAGGTACTGTATTGCAGGTTGGAGATGGTATTGCTCGTATTTATGGGCTTTCAAATGTTCAATCAGGTGAGTTAGTTGAATTCGAAAACGGATTAAAAGCAATTGTATTGAACCTTGAAGAGGACAATGTTGGAGTTGTACTTTTAGGCCCATCAAAAGGGATTAAAGAAGGTGATACGGTAAAAAGAACAAACAGAATTGCATCTATCAATGTAGGTGAAGGAATGTTAGGTAGAGTTGTTGATGGAATGGGTAATCCTATTGATGGAAAAGGAGCTATTACAGGAGCTACTTACGAAATGCCAATTGAAAGAAAGGCGCCAGGTGTAATTTACCGCCAGCCAGTTGATGAGCCTTTACAAACAGGTATTAAGGCAGTTGATGCTATGATTCCTGTAGGAAGAGGACAAAGAGAATTGATTATTGGAGATAGACAAACAGGAAAAACTGCTGTAGCTATTGATACAATTATCAATCAAAAAGAATTTTATGATAAAGGAGAACCTGTATTCTGTGTATATGTTGCTGTTGGACAAAAAGCATCTACAGTAGCTGGTTTAGTTGATACTTTAGAAAAAGCAGGAGCTTTAGCTTATACTGTAATTGTAGCTGCAAGTGCTGCTGATCCTGCACCAATGCAGTTTTATGCACCATTAGCCGGAGCAGCAGTTGGTGAATTCTTTAGAGATACTGGTCGTCCTGCATTAATTGTTTTTGATGATTTATCAAAACAAGCAGTGGCTTACCGTGAGGTATCTTTATTATTAAGAAGACCTCCAGGTCGTGAGGCTTATCCTGGTGATGTATTTTACTTACATTCAAGATTATTAGAGCGTGCTGCAAAAGTTATTAATGATGATACTATTGCTTCACAAATGAATGATTTACCAGAATCATTAAAAGGTATTGTAAAAGGTGGTGGTTCATTAACTGCTTTACCAATTATTGAAACTCAGGCGGGAGATGTATCTGCTTATATTCCTACCAATGTAATTTCGATTACAGATGGTCAGATTTTCTTAGAGTCTAATCTTTTCTTATCAGGTGTTCGTCCTGCAATTAATGTTGGTATTTCGGTATCAAGAGTTGGTGGTGCTGCACAAATTAAGTCAATGAAAAAGATTTCTGGAACATTAAAACTAGATCAAGCACAATATAGAGAGTTAGAGGCATTTGCTAAGTTTGGTTCTGATTTAGATGCTGCAACAAATGCAGTAATTGAAAAAGGTAAGCGTAATGTTGAAATCTTAAAGCAAGGACAATATTCTCCTTTAAGAGTTGAAGAGCAAGCAGCAATTATCTTCTGTGGAACTAACGGCTTATTAATGGATGTTCCTGTAAATAAGATTAAAGAATTTGAAGGTGAGTTTATTGCATTCTTACATGCTAAGCACCAAGACACTTTAGATGCTTTAGCAGCAGGAAAATTAACGGATGAGATTAAGTCAACTTTAGAAACTGTAGCTGCTGATTTATCTTCAAAATACGCAAACTAAACAATGGCTAACTTAAAAGAAATAAGGTCTAGAATTACATCTGTTGGGTCAACTATGCAGATTACTTCTGCAATGAAAATGGTTTCTGCAGCAAAGCTTAAAAGAGCGCAAGATGCAATTATTCAGATGCGACCTTATGCAAATAAGTTGACCGAATTATTAGAAAATTTAAGTGCTAGTTTAGATAGTTCTGATGGAGGGGTGTATTCGCAAGAGCGTGAAATTAAGAATGTACTTTTGGTAACAGTTACTTCTAACAGAGGGTTGTGTGGTGGTTTTAATGCCTACATTATGAAAAGAGCAAAAGCTTTGATTAATGAGGATTATGCAAACGCTAATGTGAGCATTCTTTCAATTGGAAAAAAGTCTTCTGAGCATTTTTCCAAGAATGGCTTTAATGTTGTTAGTACGCATGATGCTTTGTTTGGCGACTTAACATTTGATAATGTTGCTAAGGTTGCTGTGGGGATTATGGAGCAGTTTGTTGAGGGTGATTATGATAAAGTAGTATTGGTTTATAATCAGTTTAAAAATGCAGCTACTCAAATTATTCAGGCAGAAAACTTCTTGCCAGTACAAGCTACTGAAAATGAAGGAGCATCTACTGGAGATTATATTTTTGAGCCAACTAAACAAGAAATTGTTGAAGAGCTAATTCCTAAATCTTTAAAAACTCAATTATTTAAAGCAGTTTTAGATTCTCATGCTGCTGAACATGGAGCAAGAATGACTGCAATGCATAAGGCTACTGATAATGCATCAGAATTGAAAAAAGAATTGACTTTAACTTACAACAAAGCAAGGCAAGCTGCAATTACTGGAGAAATCTTAGAAATTGTTGGTGGTGCTGAAGCATTAAACGGTTAAATAATTTTTAAATAGAATTGTTAAAAACCCTCTTCCTAGCAAGAGGGTTTTTTTATTTCATCTCAACTGAATATTCTATATTTGTAAAAACTAAAAACCATGAATTATAATAATATATTAAGTGAAACTAATGAGGGTGTTTGTTATATTACAATTAATCGTCCAAAGCAGTTAAATGCTTTAAATGGAGAAACAATTGTTGAGCTTAATCAAGCTATTACGGCTGCTGATACTGATTCTGATGTAAGGTGCATTATTCTGACTGGAGCTGAAAACAAAGCCTTTGTTGCAGGTGCTGATATTAAAGAGTTTGCTGAATTTGATAAGAGTAAAGGAGAGAACTTGGCTAGAAAGGGACAAGAATTGTTATTTGATTTATTAGAGAATGCTGCTACCCCATCAATTGCTGCTATTAATGGTTTTGCGCTCGGAGGTGGTTTAGAATTAGCTATGGCTTGTCATATTCGTATAGCATCTGATAATGCTAAAATGGGACTCCCTGAGGTTTCATTAGGTGTTATTCCAGGCTATGGAGGTACACAAAGATTAGCAAGCTTAGTAGGGAAAGGAAAAGCTATGGAGATGATTACAACTGCAGGAATGCTATCGGCTAATGAGGCAAAAGAATGGGGGTTGGTAAATTATGTTTGCGCACAGGAGGAATTAATTCCTATGGCTGAGAAACTGGCTTCAAAAATAAAACGCAACTCTCCAATGGCAATTGCTAAGGCAATAAAATCAGTTAATGCTGGTTTTACTGATGGTGTAAATGGCTATGATGTTGAGATAACTGAATTTGGTTCTTGTTTTGAAACACCAGAATTTATTGAGGGTACAACAGCATTTATGGAAAAAAGAAAAGCAAATTTTTAATTGAATCCGCTTAAGAAATTAGCGAGCCAAACTGCAATCTATGGTTTGAGTAGCGTGATTGGAAGGTTGTTGAATTACCTTTTAGTCCCGCTTTATACTCGTTATTTTTTGCCGGCTGAATATGGAGTGGTAACCGAGCTATATGCCTATGTTGCTTTTCTGGTTATTGTACTTACTTATGGTTTAGAAACCGCTTTTTTTAGGTTTTCCAAAAAGGATAATGATGTAAAGGTTGTTTACAGTACCGCACTAATATCCTTAATTGTTTCTTCTATTATTTTTGTGGTATTGATGTTTGCAAGCTCACCCTCAATTGCTAGTTGGATGGGCTATGCTGGGCATACTGAATACATTGAATGGTTTGCAATAATAATCGCTTTAGATGCGGTTGCGTCTATTTCATTTGCAAGATTAAGAGAGCAGGATAAGGCAATACGATTTGCTTTAGTTCGTTTGATAAATATATTTGTAAATATTGGATTGAACTTATACTTTATTGTACATAAAGAGTTTGGTATTGAATACATTTTTATTTCTAACTTAATTGCTTCAATAGTTACTTTAGTAATGCTTTTCCCAGAGATGATTAATTCATCTTGGAGATTTGATAAAGTACTTTGGAAAAAAATGATGATATACGCTTTACCCCTACTTATTGCAGGTTTAGCGGGGATGACTAACGAAACAATTGACAGAATTTTATTAAAACACTTGTTACCAAATACTGAAATTGCTGCTTCAGAGTTGGGTTTATATGGTGCGTTTTATAAGCTGTCCATTATAATGACATTATTTATCCAAACCTTTAGGTTTGCTGCAGAACCTTTCTTTTTTGCACAAGAAAAAGAAGGAAATAGCAAAAAAATATATGCTGATGTAATGAAGTATTTTACAATTGTAATGGCAATTATATTTTTAGGGGTTACTATTTTCTATGATATTATAAAAGGCTTTTTAGGAAGTGAGTATCATGATGAAAGAGGATTTTTAGTGGTATCAATCTTGTTATTGGCTAATCTATTTTTAGGAATTTATTACAACCTTTCCATTTGGTACAAACTTACCGAGAAAACAAAATATGGAGCGTATCTTTCTGTTTTTGGAGCCATAATTACAATCACCCTTAACTTTACGCTTATTCCTATTATTGGCTTTGTTGGTTCGGCTTGGACTACTTTAATCTGTTATTTCAGTATGACGATTGCCTCATATTACTTAGGCAAAAAACATTTTCCTATTCCCTATCAAGTAAGCAGAATAGGCTTATATCTTTTAGGTATGTTAGGTATTTATTTCTTCATCTATTTTACAGATTCAAGTATGTGGTATAACTCTTTGTATTTAGTCGGATTTATCATTTCGATATTTGTATTAGAAAAACAGAATAAAACAGTAATTTCAAACCCTAAATAATTGAATTAAAAATGAATATAAAAATTGTAAATAAATCACAGCACGATTCTCCAGCATACGCAACTTCACAATCGGCAGGCTTGGATTTAAGAGCTAATTTAACAGAGTCAATATCTTTAAAGCCATTAGGAAGAACTTTGGTGAAAACAGGTTTGTTTATTGAACTTCCAGAAGGGCATGAAGCACAAGTGCGTCCTAGAAGTGGTTTGGCGTATAAAAAAGGAATTACAGTTCTTAATTCACCAGGAACTATTGATGCTGATTATAGAGGAGAAATAGGCGTAATTTTGGTCAATCTCTCATCAGAAGAATTCATTATTGAAAATGGGGAAAGAGTGGCGCAAATGGTAATTGCAAAACACGAACAAGCAAAGTGGGTTGAAGTTGAATCACTAGAGGATTCAGAAAGAGGTGCGGGAGGATTTGGTAGCACAGGAGTAAAATAATTATGAAAAAAGGGATAATAATTTTATTATGTTTAGTGAGTGTGCAAACTTTTGCGCAATGGAAATCCTATTATCCAGAGGCAAAAAACAAGAAAAAAAAGGTTGTTGAGCAAGAGGTTGATAAAGATAATTTCATGTACAACACTCATTTATTTGGGGCTTTAAAAGCAAAATCTTTAGAAAACTTTGAAGAAGCCTTAAAATACTTTCAAAAGTGTATAAAGTTAAACGATAAGCAGGCGGTTCCTTTTTATGAATCAGCATTAATTAATAAAAGCCAAGGGAACATAGAATTGGCTGTTGAGCAGATAAAAATAGCAACTAAACTTGAAGAAAACAACAGATGGTATAGGTTGGCTTATGCTGAAATCCTTTTTAGTAATCAGGATTTTAAAAATGCGGCTACACAGTATAAAAAATTATTACTTGATGAGCCGGGAAATGAGGAGTTGTATTACATGTTGGCCGATACTTATATTTATGATAATGATTTTTTAAAAGCAATTGCTGTTTATGATGATTTAGAAGAAAATAAAGGAATTGAAAAGATGGTGTCCATGCAGAAGCATAAGTTGTATATGGAGTTGCAAAAAAAGAAAAGTGCAATTAGTGAATTATTAAAGTTGATTGAATCATTCCCTAATGATATTGAGGCTTTGGAAATATTATCAGAAGTATATTTGCTGAATGATGAAAAAGATAAGGCTTTTGAAATCTTTAAAAAATTAGCTGTCATTGCTCCCGAAAATGGTAGAATTCACTTAACCTTAGCAGACTATTATCGTGAGCAAGGGGATAATATGAAGTCTTTTGAAGAGTTGAAACTAGCTTTTAAAAGCACAAAATTAGGAGTTGATATTAAGGTTCGAATTTTAGTTTCTTATTTTCAACTACTTGCAGTAAATGATAGTATGCGCGAGCAAGCTTATGCATTGGCAAAGCTACTGATTGAAGCTCATCCAAATGAAGTAAAACCCCATGCGGTTTATGCTGATATACTTTATACTGATAGTCGTTTTGAGGAAGCTAAAAAGCAATATTTAATTGTACTAGAAGAGGATAAGACAAAAAGCCAAGTATGGAGCCAAGTATTGTTTATTCAAGCGGAACAGAATGATTTTGAAGGAATGCTTAAAACAAGTGAGAAGGCTTTAACTTATTTTCCAACTGATCCTTTATTTTATTATTTTAATGGGGTATCTAACAAATGGTTTAAGCATTATCCTGAGGCGATTTCAACTTTGGAAATGGGAATTGAATTCATCATAGACAATGATATCCTATTGTTAGAGTTTTATTCTTCATTAGCTGACTCTTATCATGCAACTAAAGAGCATGAATTGTCGGATGAATATTATGAAAAAGCTTTAGAGATTGATTCAAATAATGTGCTAATCCTTAATAATTATGCATACTACCTTTCGGTAAGAAAGATAAGGTTAGAAAGAGCAAAAGAAATGTCATTAAGGTGTAATAACTTGGAAAAAGACAATGGTACTTATCAGGATACTTATGCTTGGATTTTATATGAACTTAAGGAATATAAAAAAGCAAAAGAATGGATGGAAAAAGCCCTGCAAAATGGGGGTGATAAAAGTGCTGTTGTGGTGGAACATTATGGCGATATTTTATACAAGATTGGAAGTATTGACAAGGCTATTTCTCAATGGAAAAAGGCAAAAGAGCTTGGAGAAGCAAGCCAATTTTTGAATCAGAAAATAGAAGAAGGGAAGCTATATGAATAAGTTGTTATCCTACTTTTTTTTAATTCTTATCTTAAGCTCTTGTAGTACTAAGCTAACAGTAGTTGATTATTCTGTAGCTCCAAAAAATGCAAAAGAATTAATTGCAAGGGTAAATTCCAAAAACAAAACTCCAGAATGGCTAGCCTTAAAAGGAAAGGTAAATTTGATTAAGGACGAGAGAGATATTACCTTAAATATCAATATTAAATTCAGAAAGGATAGTGTTGTTTGGGCTTCTGTTAGCGCTCCTTTTGGTATTGAATTATTCAGAACTATGCTAACTCCTGATTCTGTTTACTACATCAATCGGACAAATAAAACATATTTTAAAAAACCAATTTCACATATTTCAAGTTTTTTAAAAACAGATATTTCTTTTCAGCAAGTGCAAGAAATGATAACGGCAAATCCTAATTTTTTAAAAGTCTCATACAAGTTTCAGTTGGTTGATAATGCATTTGAATTAAATGCTAAGAAGACGAGTTATAAAGTGTCGGCTGATTTATATAGGATATTAACTGCAAATATTTTGGATGGAGATAATGAATTAATTTATGAGTTTTCGGACTTTACAAATGAAGCTGACTTTATTTTCCCAGAGGAGTTTAAACTAAAAGTAAAATCAGTTGAAAATTTTGAAGCAACTTTAAATTACTCAAAAATAGTTTTTAATGAAAAACAAAAACTACATTTTAAAATACCAATTTCCTATGTTGAAGCTAAATAAATATATCCTTTTATTCATTTGGTTTTTGCAAAGTTTCTCAGCCTTTTCTCAAACTAAAGAAGAACTTAAAAAACAAAAGTTAAGTATTGAAAAGGAGATTAGTTTTACTACTGATTTGTTAAACAAAACAAAAGCAAATAAAACCAAATCTTTAAGTTATTTAAAGGTGTTGGATAGGCAAATCAATAATAAAGAACGCTTATTGCAGACCTTGAATATTGAGATAAGCTTATTGAATAAGCAGATAAAAAAAACAGAGCAATCAATTATTAGAACAGAGCAATCAATTTTAGATGAGCAAGAAAATTTGGAGCTGTTAAAAAGTGAATATGCAAAAATGATTTTTGCTTGCTTTAAGAAGAAAGGCAATCGTAATGATTTGATTTTTATTATTTCTGCAGAAGATTTTAATCAAGCATATAAGCGCATAATTTACTTAAAACAATATGCTTCTTTCCGAAAAAATCAAGCTGTAAAGATTACCGAAAGCCAACAAGAATTAGAAAGCCAAAAAATCAATTTAGATGCTCAGAAAGAGCAGCTTATCTCAGAGTCTTTATCAAAAAAGGAATTAATTGGAGCTAAGAAAACCGAGCTTAATACAATTAGTGAAACTAAACAGGAAAAACAAGAATTAGTAAATAAGTTGAGTAAATCTGAAAGGTTATTTAAAAAGCAGCTGAAGGAGAAACAAAAGCGTACTAAAGTGCTAGATGATGAAATTCGTAAGATAATTGAGGAAGAAATCCGCAAAGCAAGAGAGGAGGCAGAAAAGAAAAATAAAGGTTTTTCTTTAACTCCTGAGGCAATGGCTTTGTCATCAGAATTTAATAACAATAAAGGAAAACTACCTTGGCCTTTGGCAAAAGGGGTAATTGTACAGGGGTATGGTAGGCAAAAGCATGCTGTTTTTGCTGGAGTGGAAACTTTTAATAATGGTATTGATATTGCAACTGATAAAAACATGAAAGTAAGAGCTGTTTTTGATGGGACAGTTAGTAGAATATTTTTTATTAAGGGTGAAGGAAAGGCAATTTTAATGAATCATGGGGAATATTTTAGTGTATATTCTGGACTTAAAGAGGTAAGTGTAAAAGTAGGTGACAAACTATTGGCTAAGGAGAAAATAGGGGTTGTATTTACCCAAGAAATAGAAGAAAAAACAGAATTGCATTTTGAAATTTGGAAGGGTTATGACAAACACGACCCATCCAAATGGTTATATAAGGCTTATTAAATCAAAATGCCTAAATTTGCATATTCATTTAACATTTAAAATTATGACATCAGCAATATTATTAGGAATGATTGGCCCATGGCAAATTGTACTTATTGTTTTGGTTTTTTTATTAATGTTTGGAGGTAAAAAAATTCCAGAATTAATGAAGGGACTAGGAAAAGGAATGAAAGAATTCAAGGATGCAACTAAAGACTTGAAAGAAGATAATAAAGAAGATTAATACCTTTAAGCATTGACAACTTTTCGTTCCTTTAATGAAGTGCAAAATGCACTTTCATTTTCCAATACTACCTGTGTAGAAATTACCAATTCCTACCTTAATACTATTGCTGAAAATCAGCACTTAAATGCTTTTGTTGAGGTATATACTGATGAGGCAATGAGTCAAGCATTAGCGGTAGATGATAAATTAAAAATGGGCACTGCAGGTAAATTAGCAGGAATGGTGATTGGGATTAAAGATAATTTATGTTATCAAAACCATAAGGTATCAGCATCATCCAAAATTTTAGATGGGTTTGAGTCTTTATTTAGTGCAACAGTTATTGAAAAATTATTAGCTGAAGATGCTATTATTATTGGCCGTTTAAATTGTGATGAATTTGCAATGGGATCAGCTAATGAAAATACAATTTATGGTACTGTTAAAAACCCAATAGATAATAAAAAAGTAGCAGGAGGTAGCTCAGGAGGTTCGGCAGCAGCAGTTGCAGCAGGACTTTGTTTAGCAACTTTAGGTAGTGATACTGGAGGGTCAATTAGGCAGCCTGCAGCTTTTTGTGGTGTTGTTGGTCTTAAACCTACTTACGCTCGTGTTTCTCGTTATGGATTAATTGCTTATGCCTCTTCATTCGACCAAATAGGACCTTTAACAAATACGGTTGATGATGCAGCATTATTATTAGAGGTAATTGCTGGTGCTGATGAGTTTGATAGTACGGTCTCTACAAGAAAAGTTGAGGAATATTCCAAAGCAAAATTGGACAATAATCCTAAGCGAATTGCCTACATAAAAGAATGCTTGGAAAGTAAAGGGCTGGATCCAGAGATAAAGCAATTAATAGAAACTAAAATTGAGGATTTAAAAGCAGAAGGCCATACTGTTGAGCCCATTTCTTTTCCTTATTTGGATTATTTAGTACCTACTTATTATGTAATTACAACTGCAGAGGCTTCTTCTAATTTAGCGCGTTTTGATGGAGTGCATTATGGGTATAGAAGTGAAAATATTACTGATTTGGAAAGTACATATATCAATAGTCGTACTGAAGGTTTTGGTGAGGAGGTAAAAAGAAGAATTATGCTTGGTACTTTTGTGTTGAGCTCAGGCTATCATGATGCTTACTTTACAAAAGCACAAAAAATAAGGAGGCTAATACAAGATAAAACCAATGAGATGTTTGAGAATTTTGATTTTGTAATTTCTCCTACTACTCCACACACACCTTTTGATATAGGAACAAAACATACTGACCCTACCGTTATGTATCTGGAGGATATCTTTACAGTACAAGCTAACCTTGCTGGAAACCCTGCAATTTCAATTCCTATAGGAAACCATAGTAACGGTTTACCTGTTGGATTACATATTATGGCTAATCATTTTGAAGAATCTGATTTATTAGCTTTCTCAAAATATCTTCATAAACAGGCATAATTACTATATTTGTACTATGAGATTATCCTTATTCATAGTTTTTCTTTTTTTTACAAGCTCTGTTTTTTCACAAACTAATTTACCGTACAAGGTTGGCGAATATGCAGCTTATAAAGTTTCTTTTGGTCCAATTTGGGTGGGCTATGCTGATTTAGAAATTGCAGAAATCAAAACAATAAATCAAAAGCCAAGTTTTTATATTGTTGGTAAAGGAAAAACAGCTCCTTTTTTTGATTGGTTTTTTAAGGTTCGTGATATTTATGAAACTTTTATTGACACCTCTACCCTACTTCCTCTTGAGTTTAATAGAGATGTAAATGAAGGAGGACATTTAATTAATCAGCAATATAGCTTTAGCCACAAGGATAGTAATGTAACAACTCAAGATAGCATATTTGTCATTCCAGCTAATGCTCAAGATATGTTGTCGGCATTGTTTTACGCACGAACTTTTAAAAAGGAAAGTATATTTGATGGAGAGTCTTTTTATATTCCTATTTTTATGGATGATGAAAATTATTATTTGGAAATAAAATATTTGCAAAATGAAGTTTTAGATACAAAATTTGGAAAGATAAATTGCATGGTTTTTCAGCCCAAAATGCAAGAAGGAAGGGTTTTTGAAGATGGAGAGGAAATTAAAATTTGGATTACAGATGATAAAAATCATCTACTTATAAAGGTGGAAACAAAGATTTGGGCAGGAATAATAAAGGCAGTGTTAGATGTCTATAAAGAATTGAAATATCCATTGTCAATAATTGAAGAATAATTAACATTACAGAATAATTTAAAGGAGTAAATTAGCGGTATGAAAAAATGGTTTGGAATACTAGTAATGGGTACTGCATTACTATTTATGTTATCTAACATAAACACAGAAAAAAAGGAAGTAGTAGTTGAGCAGGTTGAAGAAATAGTTGAGCCTTCTTATGAGTATGACATCCTAGTAGACTCATTTCAGGTAACAAAAGGGGTTGTAAAAAGTGGACAAACTATGGGGGAGATCCTTTATTTGAATCATATTGACCACCCTGAGATAAATAAAATTGTTCAGAAATCAAAAGGTATTTTTGATGTGAGACGAGTAAATGCTGGGAAAAATTATACCGTTATTTGTGCTACTGATTCTACTAAAAAGGCACAATATTTTATCTATGAAATTGATGCAACCAACTATGTTGTATTTGATTTAAGAAGTGAAATTGATGTTTATAAAGGAAAAAAACCAGTAACAGTAAAGTTAAAAACAGCTTCAGGAACAATAAAATCATCTTTATGGATGACTATGGAAGAGCAAAAGCTAAGTCCAAAATTAACAGCTGAGCTTTCAACTATTTATGCTTGGACGATTGACTTTTTTAAAATCCAAAAAGGAGATGGTTTTAGAGTGTATTATGAAGATAAGTACATTGATGGAAATTATATTGGTATTGGTAGAATATTAGCAGCAGAATTTACGCATAAAGGACAAGATTTCTATTCATTTTATTACAAAGAAAATGAGAATTTTGGAGATTATTATGATGAGGAAGGAAAAACTTTAAGGAAGGCTTTCTTAATGGCTCCAGTTGATTATAAGCGTATTTCATCTCGCTATAGTAAAAGAAGAAAGCACCCTGTAACAGGTAGGTGGAAAGGGCATTTTGGTACAGATTATGCTGCAGAAAGAGGAACACCTATTTGGTCTACTGCAAACGGAACAATTATTGCAGCAACTTACACCAAGAACAATGGAAACTATGTAAAAGTAAGACATAATGGAACCTACACAACACAGTATTTACATATGTCAAAAATAAAACCTGGAATAAGAAAAGGTGTATATGTAAAGCAAGGTGATATTATTGGTTATGTAGGTAGTACTGGTTTAGCAACTGGCCCTCATGTTTGTTATCGTTTTTGGAAAGATGGAAAACAGGTTGATCCTTTCAAACAAAAATTACCACCTGGAGATCCTATCAAAAAAGAAAATAGAGATACTTACATGTTAGCAAAAGATAGTTTAATGCAAATTCTGATGAATTAAAAATGTAATGACACCTAAAGAAAGCATATTAAAGCAGTTATTTAGTACCCTCTTTGTTATGTTCTTTTTTTTGGTTAGCGCACAAAATCCTTTTATTGAAAATAAAGGACAATTTCCAAAAACTGTCCTTTCTAAAACCAATCTTCCTTCTGGAGTCTTGTTCATTGAGCAGGCAAAACTCATATATGCTTTTTATGATGGCAAACAATTAGCAAATATCCATGATGGATTTGTTACTAGTAATATTGTAAATTCACACGCCTATTCTGTTTCATTTTTGAATGCAAATACAAGGATTATAACTAAACTTGAAGGTGAAAGTAAATTTTTTGAGAACTATTATTTGGGTGAAAAGTCTACTTGGGTTTCAGAGGTTAAGTCCTATAAGAAGCAAGTTCAACAAAATATTTATGACGGCATTGATTTGCATTTTTATGTGAATGAGGATAAGTTAAAATATGAGTTGCACCTTGCTAAAAATAGCAATGAAAAAGCAATTAAATTGCGCTATGATGGAGCAAGTAACCTTACTATTGATAATGGAAATTTACTTGTAAAAACATCCGTAAATAGCACACTTGAATACAAACCTTACGCTTATCAAATTATAGATGGAGTTGAGGTTGAGGTTTTATGTAATTATAAGCTAAAAAGAAATATTCTATCGTTTGATTTTCCAGGTGATTACAACAGAAATTTTCCTTTAGTTATTGATCCAATTTTGGAATTTTCAACTTATTCTGGCTCCACAACTGATAATTTTGGATATACCGCTACTTATGATAATTTTGGATTTTTGTATAGTGGTAGTACTTCTTTTGGAGTAGGTTATCCAACTACAATAGGTGCTTATCAACTTAATTATGCTAATGCTGCTGGAGGAACAGATGTTGCAATAACTAAGTACGATACTAGCGGAACAATTAGAATTTATTCTACTTATTTGGGTGGTACAAAAGATGAATTACCTCACAGTATGATTGTAAATAGTGCTGATGAATTATTTATATTTGGTACTACTGGTTCGGCTGATTTTCCAACTACTTTATCAGCTTATCAAACCACTTTTAAAGGCGGTCCATTTTTTGCTCCTTCAGGTATTGGGGTTGGCTTCCCTAATGGTTCGGATATTTTTGTTTCACGCTTAAGTACTAATGGAGGAAACCTACTAGCCTCTACTTTTGTAGGGGGTACGGATAATGATGGTTTGAATACAGCATCTAGGTTAAAATTCAATTATGCGGATGAGGTAAGAGGGGAAATTGATATTGATAAAAACAACAATATTTATATTGCTACTTGTACTCAATCTTCTGATTTTCCATTTACAACTGGTTTTCAAAACACAAATAATGGCGGGCAGGAAGGCTGTATTGTTAAAATGGATAATCAGCTTACTTCTATTATTTGGAGTTCTTATTTGGGCGGTAGTGCTGATGATGGAATTTATTCCTTAGCCTTAGATAAAAATGATAATATTTATATAACGGGAGGAACTACATCTGCTGATTTTCCAATAACTGCAAATGCTTATCAAACTGTGCATCAGGATTCTGTTCGTGCAGATGCATTTATCAGTTTGATTAATTCTGAGGGGACACAACTCCTCTCCTCTTCTTATTATGGGTCAGAACAATACGACCAATCTTATTTTGTAGAAGTAGGAAGTACTAATGCAGTTTATTTATTTGGACAAACAAAAGCAACAGGGCAAACTTTAGTGCAGAATGTTAGTTATTCACAAGCTGGAGCGGGGCAGTTTGTTGCTGTATTTAACGATAATTTGTCCAGTGTTTTGCGATCAACTGTAGTAGGTACAGGAAAAGGTACTCCTGATATTTCGCCAACTGCTTTTTTAGTAGATGTTTGTGATAAAATTTATCTTTCAGGGTGGGGTTCAGGTACAGCAGGAGGACCACTATCCACTCTTAATTTACCTGTGAGTAGTTCTGCTTTTCAAACGGCAACTGATGGTAATGATTTTTATTTAATGGTACTTGATGATGCTTTATCAGGAATGCAATATGCTACTTATTTTGGAGGAAGCCAAAGTGCCGAGCATGTTGATGGAGGAACAAGCCGCTTTGACAAAAAAGGAATTATTTATCAATCTGTTTGTGCAGGTTGTGGTGGTAATTCTGACTTTCCGATAGAGCCAAATCCTGGGGCAGTTTCACCAACCAATAACAGCCCAAATTGTAATAATGGAGTGTTTAAGTTCAACTTTGATTTCCCAATGGTTATTGCTGATTTTAATGCGGATTGGGTGGGTTGCGATACCAATGTTAGTTTTCAGAATTTAAGCAGTTCCAATTCACCAATTACTTATCAGTGGGATTTTGGAGATGCTACAACTTCTACCTTGGAACATCCAACACACAATTACAATCAAGCAGGGAATTATATAGTTACTTTAATTGCCACTGCTCCTGGAGCGTGTAATGTTTCGGATACCATCATTAAGCAAGTGTACATACTTGCCAACTCATCTGACACAATTGCCAGTATTGTAAAATGTGAAGAAGATCAAATTCAAATTGGCTTACTTCCTGTAAACGACCCAACCATTACTTATTTTTGGTTTCCTTCTACTAATTTAAGTAGTGCAAATGTTTCTAATCCTTTTTGCAATTCACCTAGTAGTATTAGTTATCAATTACTAATATCTAATGGAAGTTGTACCGACACCTTGTTACAACAAATAGTAGTTCCTGATTTTTTACTAGATGCAGGTGAGGATACTTCCTATTGTAATATTCCTATAAAACTATTTGCAAATTATAGTGGAGCATCAAATGTATTATGGTCCTCCAATGCTAGTTTTACAGATACATTAAGCCTAACTGATAGCTTAATAGTTGCTAGTGTAGCCATGTTTTATGTAAAAGTTTCTGATAGCATCTGTGAGCAAGTAGATAGTGTTGAGGTGCAAATGGAAAGTATAAATATAAATCTGATTGGAGATTTAGAGTTATGTAAAGGGGATAGTGTTTTCCTAAAAGTAAATAACTTGAACCCTAGCGTTCCTTTAATTTCTTATTCTTGGAATCCTGCTGATGTAATTTATGCTAATGATTCTGCAAGTATTTTTGACTATACCGATACCTCTGATTGGTATTCTGTTGAGGTAGTAAATACGGATGGTTGCATCATGAAAGATTCAGTATTTGTCAATATTTATGACAATCCAATTTTGGATGCTGTATGGTTGGATGAGGATACAATTTTCAGGGGAGAAACAACTTATTTGAATATTGAGACAGCTAATAATTTTACTTGGTTAACGCTTTCCTCAACAGCAAATAGAATTGAAATTAGCCCAATTCAAGAGGAGTGCTATGTTGCTGAGGTGTATAATATTCATAATTGTACTATTAGGGACAGTATCTGTATTGAAGTGTTGGATGTATTTTGCAATGAAGATAGTATTGTTGTTCCAACTGCATTTAGTCCGAATGAAGATGAGGTAAATGATACTTATTATATAGAGGATATTGCTGGTATTATTACGGATTTTAGGTTAGAGATATTTAACCGTTTGGGGCAAAAAGTATTTACAACAACTGATAAGTTTGAAAAGTGGGATGGTACTTATCTTGGGAAAAAACTCAACCCTCAAGTATTTGATTTTTACTTGGAACTGAAATGTATTGGGAATAAGCAGCTTTTCAAAAAAGGAAATATCACGCTTATCAGATGAGAAATATTGCCTTCATATTAGTTTTATTTTTTGGTGTAAACACTTGGGCTCAGGATGTGCATTTTTCACAATTTAAAGTTTCTTCTTTTTTGCTGAATCCAGCTTTGGTGGGAGCACAAAATAACGACTACAAAGCAAGCCTACAAAGAAAATCACAATGGGCAAGTGTGAGTGTTCCCTTTAACACACTTAGCTTTTCCTTGGAACGAAAAGATATACTCCCTAGCCATAATATTGGGGTACAATTCCTGAATGATATTGCAGGGGATTCTCGTTTTAAGACAACAGGAATTAACCTTGGATATGCTAAAAAAGTAGTGGCAACTGCTGATAACTTATTTAGCTTTGGAGCAGGATTGGGTATTTTTCAGAGGTCAATTGAGTTTGATGATTTAGTATTTAACGACCCTGAAAACTTTAGCAATCTTAATTTTATTTTCCCTGATGTATCCATTGGAATTGCTAATTTTCATACGCTAAACAAACAGGTAATACTGGAAAGCGGTATTGCTTTTTACCATATTAATAAACCCAAACAATCTTTAACGGATAATGATGCTATTCGCTTGCAGCAAAAAATGAATATTCACACGGCACTTAATTATGCCTATACCGATAATTTGAACATTCAACCCAAATTAGTATTTTCTAATCAGGATGCCGACAAAGAATTTTTATTGGGTTGTGATGTAAATTATTTATTGGAAGGGGAGCAAGACATACTCTTAAAATCAGGAATTGCTGACCGGCTTAATGATGCCCTTATTCTTTATTTTGGAGCTGAAATTGAGGGCTTTTCTTGTGTGGTGAGTTATGATGTAAATACCTCTAGTTTGACCAATGCAAGTAATAACAAAGGTGGATTTGAATTTGCATTGGTGTACCAGTGGAAAAGCAAGAAAAAGAAAAAAATTGTTGAACAGGAAATATGCCCAAAATACTTATAATGAAATTTATTTTATCTATAATACTGCTCTTTCCTTTTTTAGTGCTTGCACAAAGCATTAAATTTGAACATATTTCTGAAAATGTTAATGGTTATGGTTCCGAGCTTAATTTTGTTCAAATTGATGAAAATACTGCTTACTATACCTCCTCAAATTTGGAAGAAGGGCAGTATCAGTCTGCCATTTTTTCAAGCCAATTTAAGGATGGGAAGTGGAAAAAAGGAAAGTATATTAATTTAGGAGATTCCTATTCCACCGCTAATATTCATTTTCCAAAAAATAATCCATTTTTTTACTTTAGTATCTGTGATGAAAACGGGAATTGTAAAATTGCTTTCAGACATTATGAAAAACAAAAAACGGAAGACTTAAATAGCAATATAAACCAAGTGAATTCATCCAATACTCAACCTCACCTCACCCAACACAAGCAACAAAATATCATGTATTTTGTGTCTGATAGGAAAGGAGGTTTTGGAGGTATGGATATCTGGCTGAGTATAATTGATAAGCAAGGAAATTTTGGTTTACCCATTAATGCAGGAAAAATGGTTAATACTTCTGCAGATGAAATCACTCCTTTTTTCAACCAAAAGGAAAACCTGCTTTATTTTTCATCCAATAAAAAAGGAGGTTTAGGAGGATTTGATATTTACAAAGTTGAAGGAAAGTTAAATCTGTGGGAAAAACCAATAAGTGCTATGCAATTCAATTCCAAACAAGATGAAATGTACCTTAACTTTTATGATGAAACAAATGGTTATTTAGCATCTAACCGTAAAGGTGCATTATATAATACTGAAGAATTTTGTTGTAATGATATCTTTTCTTTTGAGCTTGAAAAACCTGAAATTGAAGAATTAGAAAATATATTACTTTCTGCTAAATACTTGCCTTTAAAGTTGTATTTCCACAATGATGAGCCAGATTGCTGCACAATGAGTATCTCTACAGATAAAACCTATAAGGATTCTTATATTTCTTATTTTAAAATGGAAGATGACTACAATAACTATACCCCAAATTTAGCTTCTTTTTTTGAAGATAGCTTACAGGGAAATTTTAATAAACTATCCATTATCTTATCGCACATTCTTTCAGATTTAAAAGAAGGAAAAACAATACAATTACTGATTAAAGGTTATGCAAGTCCGCTACACAAAAAACAGTATAATATTAACCTTTCTAAAAGGAGAATTAAGAGTTTTATAAATTATGCAGAACAATATGAAGGTGGAATATTTACTCCATATATTAAAGATGATTTTTTCCAGATTATTGAATTGCCTTTTGGGGAAAGTAAAGCTACTAAAAAAGTAAGTGATGACCCTAATGATAGGCTAAAATCAATTTATAGTTTAGCGGCAGTATTGGAGCGTAGGATTGAGATTGTAGATATAAAATTAGTACACTAAAATTGTTATTAGCTCAATACAAACTCCTAATAAAAACCCTATATATATTTGAGCATGATTATGTGCTTTTTGATCTATTCGCGCAACTCCTAATATTCCTGAAAGGACTATAAAGATAAGGAGCATGTATAGTACACCACCAAACATTATTTGAAGGGCTATAAAAACACCAACCACCCCTCCTATTCCAAGTAAGTGTAGGCTTATTTTCCAAAATTTTGAGATGATAGCTGCAAGTAGGATAATAAGTATTGCCCCAATAAATTCAGCTTTTAAAATAGGTGTGTAAAGCAAAATATTATTTAAGATATAAAGTCCTAAGCACATCCAAATAACAGTTCTGAAAAGAGGTAATGTCCGTTCTTTATGATTGCTCATTTCAAGAGAGTTTACTTTTCCATTTTTTATTAAAAAAAAGATAGTCAATAAAGGAAGTAAGATAGTGCAGCTAATAACAACTCCATAAACATAATTCAGGTATGGGTTTATTATAATTCCTAATGAAGGATTGCTTTTTAGCGTTAGGTAGAATGCAAATAACGGCATGAAAATAGGGTGCAGAACTATGGAGATAAATTTTGATAATTTCATTACAATTCTCGTCTTAGTTTTGCGGTTTGTAGACCTAAATTTTCTCGGTATTTTGCCACTGTTCTTCTTGCGATATGATATTCTTCTTTGCCTAACAATTCAGCTAATTGTTCATCTGTAAATGGGTTTATCTTATCTTCTGATGCTATAATTTCTTGCAGTTTACTTTTTATTTCTTTTGTAGAAATAAGTTCTCCATTATCTTTTCTATACGCCTCTGAAAAAATTTCTTTTAGCTTAAAAGTACCAAAATGAGTAGCTACATATTTTGAGTTACTTACCCTTGAAATAGTGGAAATATCCATATTAATTACTTGAGCAATATCGGCTAGTTTCATAGGTTTTAAATCTTTTTGATTTCCTGATAAGAAATATTTTTCTTGAATAGTTAAAATAGCTGAGAAAACATTTTTTAGTGTTTCATTTCTCTTTTTAATTGCGCTTTGAAACCAAGTTGCTTTTTCTACTTTTTCAGTTAAGAATTTTTTAGTAGCACTATCCTCAGTTTCTTTAAGCATATTCTGATAATATTGGCTTACCTTAATAGGTTTTACATTACTTTTATTGAGTACTGTTTCTAGCTTTTCATCCACTATAGTTACCGTAAAATCAGGATAAATATAAGTTGTGGTATTTGCACTTTTGGAAAATCCATTACCTGGTATTGGGTTAAGGGATTCAATTGTAGAATAAGCCTTTTTAAGCGTTTCAAAATTAACTTCAAGATGTTTGGATAAGTATTCAAAATTCTTATTGCTAAAAGGTGTATAATAATCCCTAATAATCTTTTGTTCAAGGTGTTTTTCAGGGTGCAAAGTTTTTAGCTGTATCAACAAGCATTCTTGTAGATTTTGAGCTCCAACTCCAAAAGGTTCTAATTGTTGTAAAATTATCAGAGCATTACTTAATTCAAGCTCACTAATATCAAGGTTATTATTAACGAGTAAATCACTAGTTATAGCGTGTAAATCTCTATGTAAAAAACCGTTATTATCAAGGCTATTGATTAGGTAGTTAACTAAAAATTGCTGATTTGAATCTATATCAATTGCAATTAATTGTTGATTTAAGTAATCGCTTAAACTTTCTGATTTATCTTCAATTTGAAATTGAAAGTCATTTGTATTTTGTTGCTGGAAACTTCTTTCGGAAAGGATTACTTCTTCTTGTTCATCTTCTTCTAGTGCTGGATTATCTTCTAGTTCTTCTTCAATCCGTTTTTCTAAAGCGACAATAGGTATTTGCAAAAGCCCTAAGAATTGTATCTGTTGAGGGCTTAGGTTTTGGTACTGCTTTTGCTGTAACCTTTGTTTGTTCATCTATTAAAATTCAGCATTTTGTGGTGTTCTTGGGAAAGGAATTACATCTCTAATATTTTTCATTCCTGTAACAAACATGATTAAGCGTTCAAAACCTAAACCAAATCCACTATGGGTACAAGTACCGTATTTTCTAGTTTCCAAGTACCACCATAACTCATCTTTGCAAATCTCCATTTCTTCCATTCTTGCTTGTAATTTATCCAAGCGTTCCTCTCTTTGTGATCCCCCTACAATCTCTCCAATAGTTGGGAATAGAATATCCATTGCTCTAACGGTTTCATTGTCCTCATTCATACGCATATAAAATGCTTTTATCCCTTTAGGATAATCCGTAATAATAACAGGTTTCTTATATTTTTTTTCTACTAAATAACGCTCGTGTTCCGATTGTAAATCGTCTCCAAAACCAGTAATTGGGTATTGGAATTTCTTTTTCTTATTAGGTTTTGAATTTCTTAAAACATCTATTGCTTCACGATAAGTTAAGCGTTCAAAATTATTTTCAATAACAAATTGTAATCGTTCTAATAGGCCCATTTCTGAGCGTTCTTCCTTTTTTAATTTACTTTCTTCATCAGCCATTCTACTGTCCAAGAATTTTAAATCTTCTGTATTATGATCCATACAATATTGGATGCAATACTTTAAAAATTCTTCTGCTAAGTCCATATTTTGTTCCAAATCAGCAAAAGCAACCTCAGGTTCTATCATCCAAAATTCTGATAAATGTCTAGAGGTATTTGAGTTTTCGGCTCTAAATGTTGGTCCGAAAGTATAAACCTGCCCAAGCGCTAAAGCACCTAGCTCAGCTTCCAATTGTCCTGAAACGGTAAGGTTTGTTCTGCTTCCAAAAAAGTCTGCTGCAAAATCAATTTTTCCTTCTTCTGTTTTTGGTAAGTTTTCCAAATCAAGGTTCGTTACTTGAAATATTTCTCCTGCCCCTTCAGCATCAGCACCTGTGATAATTGGTGTGTGTAAGTTGAAAAATCCTTTATCATTAAAGAATTTATGTACAGCAAAAGTCAAGGCATGTCTTAACCTAAATACTGCTGAAAAAGTATTGGTTCTGAAACGTAAATGTGCCTTTTTTCTTAAAAATTCTAAGCTATGTTTTTTCGGTTGTAGTGGATACTCATCTGTATCAGCCCCCCCTAAAACTTCAATTGAGTTGGCAAGAATTTCTACTGCTTGTCCACTTCCTTTGGAAGCTACTAATTTACCCTTTACACTAATGCAAGATCCTGTAGTAACTTGTTTGATTAATTCTTCATCAAAATCAGTAGCCTCAGCAACAACTTGAATGTTATTTATTGTTGACCCATCATTCAAAGCAATAAAAGAAACATGCTTGCTCCCCCTACTAGTTCTCACCCAACCTTTGATACTAATTTCTTGTTCTTTTCCTTCTGAAAGAAGAATTTCTTTAATTTTCATACTTGCGTTTGTTTTTCTTACCGATTGAGGCAAAGATAGGGATTAGTTGATGGTTGGTTTTGCAAATAGAAAAAAAATATTTTGCCCTATTTTTTCTATCCGACTTGAGAAACAAGACTTTTTTCTAAGATTTGGTGTACATATTTGATAATTGCTTCTGTATCATAATTACAATCATTATATAACTCTTCTTGTGTGCCATGGTGAATAAATGCATCAGGAATGCCAAGCATTTTTACACTCGCTTGATAATCATTATTTGCCATAAACTCTAAAATGGAACTTCCAAAACCACCTTGTAAACATCCGTCTTCAATTGTAATAATCTTATTAAACTTCTGGAAGATAGAATGTAAAAGCTTTTCATCTAAAGGTTTCGCAAATCGCAAGTCATAATGCGCAATATTTAGGCCTTCTTTTTCAAATTGTTCTTGTGCTTTTACTACAAAATTACCAGGATGTCCAAAAGATAAAATAGCAATCTCCCCTCCCTCTTTAATCATTCTTCCTTTCCCTATTTCAATTTCTTGTAATGGAGTTTTCCAATCTATCATAACTCCTTTTCCTCTTGGGTATCGGATGGAGAACGGTCCTTGGTTAGGTAATTGGGCAGTGTACATTAAATTTCTTAACTCCTGTTCATTCATAGGTGCAGAAACAATCATGTTTGGAATACATCTAAAAAATGCAATGTCATATGCACCATGGTGTGTAGCGCCATCAGCACCAACTAAACCACCTCTATCTAGGCAAAAAACAACATTTAAGTTTTGCAGAGCAACATCATGAATTACTTGATCATATGCTCTTTGCATAAAAGAGGAATAGATGTTGCAGAAAGGAACTTTTCCTTGTGTGGCAAGTCCTGCTGAAAATGTAACTGCATGTTGTTCTGCAATTCCAACATCATAAGTTCTTTCAGGCATTTCTGCCATCATTTTATTTAAAGAAGAACCTGTAAGCATTGCAGGAGTTACTCCTACAATTTGCTCATTTTTCTTTGCTAATTCTATAATTGTCTCTCCAAATACATCTTGATATTTTGGAGGTGATTTTTTCTTTTTTCCAACTATAAAATCTCCAGTATCTTTATTGAAAAGTCCAGGAGCATGCCATTTTGTAGTGTCGCCTTGTTCGGCAGGACTGTAGCCTTTTCCTTTTACGGTAAGGCAATGCAATATTTTAGGCCCTGGAATATCTTTTAAGTCATTCAATACATTCACCAAATGCTTAGTTTCATGCCCATCAATTGGTCCAAAATATCTAAAGTTTAACGATTCAAAATAATTACTTTCTCCTAGTAAAGTTGATTTAACTGCTCCTTCAACCTTTTTAGCAACTGCCTGTGCATTTGGTCCAAACTTAGATATTTTACCAAGTATTTTCCAAATTTTATTTTTGGCTTTATTATAAGTTTTTGAAGTAGAAATATCAGTTAAATATTCTTTTAAAGCTCCAACTGCTGGGTCAATTGACATGCAGTTGTCATTCAAAATAACTAATAAGTTTGAATTTTCTGCTCCAGCATGGTTTAAAGCTTCAAAAGCCATACCTGCAGTCATGGATCCATCACCAATTACAGCAATATGTTGCTTTTTATTATCGCCATTACTTTTAGAAGCCATAGCCATACCAAGTGCTGCAGAAATTGAAGTAGATGAATGTCCTACTCCAAAAGTATCATACACACTTTCGCTTCTTTTAGGGAATCCACTTAAGCCTTTATATATCCTGTTTGTAGGAAATTGTTCTTTTCGACCCGTCAATATCTTATGTCCGTAAGCTTGATGTCCTACATCCCAAACTAACTGATCAATTGGCGTATTGAATACATAATGTAATGCAACTGTGAGCTCAACAACACCTAAACTAGCACCAAAATGTCCCCCTTTTTCTGATACAATATCAACAATATATTGCCTTAGTTCTGTACTGATTTGTTCTAACTGATTTTTATTCAGTTTTCGTAAATCATCAGGACTATTAATCTTACTTAGTAAGGGACCTTGTGGATATTTAGTGGTTTTGCTCATTTACTTTATTTCCTGCAAATATACGGTAAATATATGTTACCAACTTTATGTCAATATCTTCTTTTTCAGTTTGTCAGCTAAAAGGTACATTACAGGAACTAATACTAGTGTTAAGAAAGTAGCAAAAGTAAGACCAAAGATTACAGTCCAAGCCATAGGCCCCCAGAATGTAGCATTATCGCCCCCAAAATAAATTTGAGGATTAAATTCTGTTAAAAGAGTATAGAAATTAATATTCATACCAGTAGCTAAAGGTAATAGACCTAAAACAGTAGTTATTGCCGTAAGTAATACTGGTCGCAAACGTTTTTTTCCTCCTTCTTTTATACAATCAATTGCAACTTTATTTTCTAATACAGAATCAATTTCAAGTTTAAGAATTTCTCTTTTTCGTTCTTTTATTAAATCAATATAATCAATAAGTACAATTGCATTATTTACAACTATACCAGCAAGTGATACAATACCAATACCTGTCATAATAATTACAAAGTCCATATTAAATATAGCAAGCCCTAAGAAAACCCCAATAGTACTAAATACTACCGTAATAATAATAATGAATGGTTTAATAGCAGAGTTAAATTGTGATACTAAGATAAGAGAGATTAATGCTATTGCAATTAATAAGGCATTAGATAAAAATTCTTGTGTTTCGGCTTGCTCTTCTTGTTTTCCTGTAAACTTTAAATCATAGTTTTCAGGTATAGGAAAGTCAGAAAGTAATACTTTAATCTGAGCATTTATTGAAGACTCATTATACCCCTCTAAAACATTAGAATAGATAGTAAGTTGTCTTTTTAAATCTTTTCTTTTTACAGACCCATATGTATTGTTATAGGTGTAATCTGCTACAGATGAGATAGGAATTTGTTTTACCTGCCCACTTGATTGTGAACGGAAAGTAATTTTTTGGCTCATTAATGATGGCACACTATATCTGTACTTATCATCTAGCCTTAAAATAATTGGATGCTCATCCTCTCCATCTTTAAACTTAGAAATCTCTTTACCAAATAATGAAGTTCTGATAGTACTTGCAATTTGTGAAGTAGAAATACCTAATCGCCTTGCCATATCTCTATCAATGTTTATCAATAGCTCAGGATTATTCATTTCTAAATCTACTTTTAATCCTTCTATTCCAGCAATGTTTTCATTATTAATTTGATTTTGGATAGCATCTCCAAGAGTTAATAATGTATTTAAATCTTCACCAATAACTTCAATATTAATTGGTTTACCCATAGGAGGTCCTTCTCTATTTTTATCTACAGATATATCTACTCCAGCAATTCCTTTCAAGTCAGCAGTTACCAACTTCATCACCTCACCTGTGCTAACCCCTCCTCTATTTTCAAACTCTTCAAAGTTTATGGTGATTCTTGCTTTATTAGGTGTAATTCCACTACCACCACCACTCATATCATTAGGATCAGAGGTTCCTGCCCCTACATTAGTAAGCACTGATGAAACAGCATGTTTGTAGGGTTCTAAAGTAGCTATTACTTTTTGTTCTACAGTCTGTGCTACTGAATCAGTAACAGCAACATCAGTTCCATTTGGCATTTCAACAAAAACGTTAATGTATTTAGGTTCATTTACAGGGAAAAACTCAACATTAGGAGACATCATTGCAAAAAATACAATACTAAAAATAAGTAATCCTCCCGTACCGAATAATAGTTTTATTGGATTTTTCCCATGCAATGCCCAGTTTAGTAGTTTTTCATATTTTTTTTCTAAACGCACTAAGTATATGTCTTGGAACCAATATGAAATTGGAGTAAGATAAAGTGTATTTATTGTATGTAGAAAAGCAAAAACAAATGCTAATGATCCTAGCACCTTGTAAGAAATTAAATGCAATACTAATCCAGCAGCCAATAAGTAATACACAGTTTTTTTCAACTTCTTTTTATTCACCTCTTCTTTCTCATCTTTCTTCATAAATGATGCAGCAAAAACAGGGTTTATTACAAGAGCAATAAATAATGATGACCCTAAAACAATAATTAAAGTCATAGGAATATAGCCCATAAATTCTCCCATCATATCTTTCCAAAAAAGTAATGGGAAAAATGCCGCTAATGTTGTTGCTGTTGATGAGATAATTGGAATTGCAATTTCACCTACACCTTGTTTTGCAGCTTCTAGTTTACTTAAACCTTCTTCATGAAATAATCGGTGAATATTTTCAATTACAACAATAGCATTATCTACAAGCATTCCTAAAGCTAAAATAAGTGCAAATAGCACTACCATATTCATAGTTGTACCCATTCCTCCTAAGACTACAAAACTAATAAACATTGACATTGGTATAGCTAAACCAACAAATAATGAATTTCTTAATCCTAAGAAAAATAACAACACTAGGATAACTAATATTACACCAAATATAATACTGTTTTCAAGATTGCTTAACTGCTTCCTAGTTTGTTCTGATTGATCATTGGTAATGGAAATAGATAAGTCTTTAGGTAGTGCTTTTGATGCTTTTGCTTGATCTAACAATGCAAATATTTTATCAGTAGCTTCTAATAGATTTTCCCCTCCTTTTTTTACAATATTTAAAGAAACCACAGGCTCTTCATCTAGCCTAGCATATGATTCTCTTTCTTCATAGCCATTAACTACCTCAGCAATATCTTTTAAGTAAACAATATTTCCTTTCTCATGCTTTACAATAATATTACCAATCTCTTTAACATTCTTAAATTCAGCATCAGTTCTTACCATACGCTTCATGTTGCCGATAAGAAGATTACCTCCTGCAATAGAAACATTTTCAAACCCTATTGCATTTTCAATATCTGTAAAGCTAATTTCTTTACTTTCCATACTATGAAGGTCAGCCTTAATAGTAATTTCCTTATCAAGTAGCCCTGTAATTTCTACTTTTGAAATTTCGCTTACAGCCTCAATTTTATCTTGTAAATACTCTGCATGTTTCTTAAGTTCATCAAGGCTAAAGTCTCCTGATAAATTAATATTTAAAATTGGGAATTCAGAAAAATCAATATCCATTACAATAGGATCAATATCTAAATCAGAAGGTAAGTTTCCTTTTGATTTATCTACTGCATCTTTTACATCTTGTAGCGCACTTTTTACTTCAACATCAGTATTAAATTCAACAATAATAGATGAGTTATCTTGTATAGAAGTTGATTTTAGATTCTTAATTCCTTTTATAGACTTAATTTCTTTTTCTATAGGACGGGTAATTAAGTTCTCAATATCTGCCGGTGAATTTCCAGGATATATTGTTTGTACCATTATAGTTGGCATAACTATATCTGGGAAAAGTGCCTTTGGCATGGTTTTATAAGTAAACATTCCAAAGTAGGCCAACAGGATTGTTAAAATAAATATAGTTGTTTTATTCTTAAGCGATAGGTTAGTAAGTTTAAAATTTCTGATATTATTACTCATATTGCTTATTGTATTATTTTAATAGGACTCTCATTACCTATTTTTGTGTATCCTGTTGTAATCAGTAAATCATTAATATTTAACCCTGAAGTAATATGAGTTTTATATTTATAAGATTTTCCTAAAGTGATATAAACCTTTTTTGCATGATTTTTTTCAGCAATAAATATAAAATCTCCTCTCATGTCTTTCTTGATAACTTCTGTTGGAATAACTATAGCATCTTTTATATATTTATCTTGTATTTGTAAAGAAGCAATTGCATTTGGTTTTATCTCTCCATTTTTATTGTCAAGGTCTATTTTGATTTTAAAAGTTCTATTTTGAGGATTAATTATCTGACTAACAAAAGTAATTTTAGCTTCTTTCTCTATTCCTATTGCGCTAAAGTTAATTGAAACATATCCACCTTTATGCAAGATATTTGCATATTTTTCAGGAACATCAGCTTGAATTTGCACCTCCTTTGCATTAACAATTTGTAGGATAGGTATTCCTGGTGCTGCAAATTCACCAACATTTAGGTTTATAACATCAACATTCCCACTTATAGGAGCAGATATCTTCATGTTTCCCAGCTGTGCCTTAGCTGATTCTAATTTTTTTTGTAGTGATTCATATTGGTTTTTTATTTGAAGAAATTGCATTTCTGATCCAATTTTCTGCTCCCAAAGTTTTTTTTGTCTTTTGTAAGTAGTTTCTGCTAATTTAAATGATGCTTCCATCTCTTCAACTTGCTTTAAGATTATTTCTGCATCAAGCTCTATAATATCTTCTCCCTTGTTCACCCACTCTCCTTCATCAACAATTATTTTTTGAACTACACCTCCTAAAGTAGGGCTTACAGTTACATTTTGCTTAGAACTTACAGTTCCTAATTGTTCAATATAATGCTTGAAAGTACTGGCAGTTATAGCTGTTGTTTTTACAATAGCCCCATTTATCATTGTAGTATCTAAAGTTGCAATTTCTTTCTCAAGGATGCTTATTTGCGTTTTAGTTTCACTTAATTGTTCTTTAAGTACTTTAAGGCTATCTTTTTTATCAGATAATGTTAATTTTTGTTCACTACATGAGAAAAGAAAAATAGCTAATGATAGTATTGGAATTATTTTATTCATAGTAGTTAGTTTAATGGTATATGATTTTGAGTTCATTTTAATTTAATCCTAAAGTTCGGTTATATTTCATTTTAGTAATAAGTAATTGCTGAATTGATTTTGAATATTCTGTTTGTGCTTGTAGGTAGTCAGCACCTCCTGTTGCTACTTCTGAGCTTCCTACCAATCCCTCTTTATATTTAGCTAAAGTTTTTAGGTATATTTTTTTATAAAGCCTTAGATTATTTTCTTGATTTTTTTTGCTGCTTAGAGCTGTTAAGTAGGCACTTTCAGAAGATTTGTAGTCTAGAACAAGTGCTTGTCTAGTATGCTCCAAGTCATTTAAAGACTGTAGGTGTTTTATTTTTGCTTTTTGAGTTAAAGCACTTCCTGAAAATCCATTGAATATAGGCATACTAGCTTTTATTCCTATCATTTTTGTAGGGTACCAGCTACCATCATTTGTAAAATTAAATTCATTTCTCATAGCGTTTTCGCTATAGGCTCCAAATGCTGCTATACTTGGTATCCAAGCAGTTTTATATCGAATTAAATCTAGTTTCATAAGTGTAGTTTGTGCTTCACTCATTTTATATTCAAATCTATTTTCTATTGTAGCTTCTTGAAGTTGCAAATCTGTTCCTTTTGCTAACAAATTATCTAAACTATCAGTAAGTATTAACTCCTCATCAAACGGAATGCTTAACATCATTTTTAACATCATATAACTAATTTCGGAAAACCTTTTCACCTCCTCAGCTTGTATTTTCATAGTAGAAACAATAATTGCCATTCTGTCCACTTCTATATCCTCAATAAACCCCTGTTTGTGTGTAGCCTGTAATTCTTTTAGTATTTGTTGGTGCACCTCTACTATGCTTTTTAAGAATTTTTTATTTTCATTAATGATGAGCACATTATAGTAAGCAATAGCAATACTATCCTTTATTTGTTGATTAGTTAAATTCATTTTGTGCTCTGCCATTTTTTTAAATGTTGTTGCGGCTTTAAGACCAATAATATAACTTCCGTCAAATATAAGTTGTGAAGCTGTAATTGCAGCAGTTACATTTTGCTCCATTCCCATTTTCATTTCCATAATTTCATTTGCTGGGGCATTTGGATTAAAAGCATTAGCAGGGACTATTGAAGTTGGAATATCAATAAATTTTTGCCATTGCAATTCAGAATTTAAATGAGGAAGCCCTATTGCTCGAGTTTCTTTTATTTGCTTTTTTGCATATTTCACATCAAGTAAAGCATTTCTTATTTCTATATTATTTTTACTACCATATTCTTGTGCTTCACTAACAGAGTATTGGTGCTGTGCAATTGCAGTAGTTCCTAAAAATACTAATACAACTAAAATTACTTTATTCATTTTTTTAATTTTTTTTCTAGGTAGTTTATTCCTTTTTCTGAGGCAATCCCTCTAATATGATAAATACGATTTTCTTTAAGAAGTTCTTTAAAATCATATTCAGTTAATGGAAAAATATCATTATCAACTAGAGCATCAATTCTGGTCATAATTAATTTTGTAATAATATCAGTATTAATTTCTTTACGATATAAGCCTTGTTTAATCCCAGTATCTAAGTTATTTTTTACAGTTTTAAAAAGGTATTTTTTCTTTAAATCATCTAAAAGATTCCATACTTTTGGGTAATATGTTTTTAAGTTTTGTATTAAGTAAGGATTCATGTCTTTTAACATCCTACAAATTCCAGAGTCAATTTCAAACAACTCATCAATAGCATTTTCATGTTTAGCACATATAGACTCTATCATGCTTTTAACTTTACATTGATGAGAAGCAAAGCTTTGTTCTACCAAATCGGCTTTATTATCAACATGCTGGTAGAGTGTTTTTTTTGAAATTCCAAGATGAGTAGCAACATAATCCATATTTATTCCTTTTACCCCCATTCGCATAAAAAGACTTAAAGCTCCTTGTATTATTTGTTCTTGTTTGCTCATAATGTGGTGGCAAAGATACTTTTTAATATTTAGTGGAAACGAAAAATGGGAAAAAATGTTTTCTATTGTAATTATATAAACATTTATGAGTTGATAATTGTATTTGTGGACTAGGTATATTGTTTTATATTATTCTCAACTTTGTAGTTATGAGAAAAATAATTTTTTTAATTGTACTTAGCCCTTTTTTGATCTTTGCTAATGGGGATAGCTTTATCACTTCCCAACCTATAAATACTGTTGCTACTACTGATAGTATTTTTGATGAAGCTTTTATTGAAAATGAAGTTTCAGCTGATAAAGAGGAATTATCACTGCTGAAAGAAGAGAATATAGTTGCATGGAGATTGCAACAATTGGATAAAAATACACCAATGGATTTGGTGTATAATGATAAAGTACAACCCTTTATTGATAGTTATTTAGGAAGAAATAAAGCACTTATTTCAAGAATGCAAGGATTAGCCCCTTATTACTTCCCTTTATTTGAGCAGCACTTGGATAAATATAATTTACCCTTAGAATTTAAGTATTTATCTATTGTGGAATCAGCCCTTAATCCTAAGGCTCGTTCTAGATCTGGAGCAAGTGGTTTATGGCAATTTATGTACCTCACAGGAAAACAATATGGATTAGAGGTTACTTCCTATATGGATGAAAGACAAGACCCTTTAAAGGCAACTATAGCTGCTTGTGAATATTTTGTAAAGCTATATGATACTTTTGGAGATTGGAATTTAGTATTGGCAGCTTATAATGGTGGTCCTGGATATTTGCAAAGAAAAATAGCTAGTGTTGGTACTTCTAATTTTTGGGAATTACATCCTCATTTAAGGAAAGAAACAAGAAATTATGTCCCAACATTTATTGCAGTAAATTATGCTATGAATTATGCTAATGAACACGGAATTTATACTCAAGAACCAAAAATTAATTTAGGCCAAACAGACACAATTACTCTTAAAAAACAAGTGGATTTAAAAGTGTTAAGTGAATTACTATGTGTTAATTCAGAGACGATAAATTATTTAAACCCTTCCTATAAAAAAGAGGTTTATTTTCAAGGAGCAGTTTTGGTATTTCCTGCTAATACAGTAAATGATTTTAAGCTTAATGAAGCTAGTAATTATGCTTTTGTTGAGTCAGTAGATAAAAAAGAAATTTTGATTGGTGAAGAGCGCATAATTTATAGGGTGCATAAAGGAGATTATTTGGGGAGAATTGCAAAAGAACATAAAGTGCATGTATTTGAGATTAAAGAGTGGAATAATCTAAAATCTTCTAAATTAGATATAGGTGATAAATTGGTGATTTATGTAAAGAAAGGAGAAGATAAATCAACTAAAAAAGTAACTGCCAGTAAAAATGAATACATTGTTCAAAAAGGAGATACGCTTTGGGAAATTGCTCAAAAACATGAGGGATTAAGTGTTTGGAAAATAAAAGCATTAAATAACTTAGAGACTGATAATCTTAAGCCAGGAACTAAAATTTTAATCCCAATTTCATAATGAAAAAATTATTATTCCTATTAATAGTACTTGCAAGTTCTTGTTCAGATGGAGTTAAAACATTACCTAGCTCAACAGGGGCTTTATCAGAAGTTATCTTTGTTGTAGATGACATATTATGGGATGAGAGTATTAAAGAGATTGTAGGCAAAACTTTTGCAGCACCCTTGCTAGGGTTAGTGCAGAATGAGTCTTCTTTTAGAGTTGTTCAAGTAAATCATATTGAGTTTAAATCGATACTAAAAACGCATAAAAATATTTTTATTATTGGTAAAAATTTACCGAATAGCAATCAACAGGATAAATGGGCTAAAGAACAGTTAGTTGTACAGTTGAATTATGAAAACAATAAGGAAGATAATTTTAAAAAGGATTTAAATAAAATTAAAGCAATTTTTGACTGGAGAGAATTAAAAAGTTTAAGGAAGGAGATTTCTAAATTATCTAATCAAACAGCTCAGGAAAACATTAAAAATAATTTTAATGTTGAGGTATTAATTCCGTCAGAATATAAAATATTAAAGGATACATCTACTCTTTTTTGGGCAACTTATAATCCTGATAAAGAAGAGGTGATTAAGCAACTTTTAGTTTTTTCTTTTATCCCAAAGAGTGCTAATCTTCAACAAGAAGTATTGCAAAAAACAGATAGTATTCTTGCTCAATATTTGAAAGGAGCTAAACAGGAGCAATATGTAAAAATTGAATCTGAATTCCCTCCTTATTACAATAATAATATTTATAAGGGGATTTGGAAATTAGAAAAAGGATTTATGGGCGGTCCTTTACTAGCTAAAACTTATTTTGTAGGTGATAAAATAATAGTATCAGTTGGTCTTGTTTTTGATCCTAATAGCAGAAAACGAAAACACTTAAAGATCTTGGAAGCTATTTTATAATTAGCTTTTCCCTTCTAGTGAAACTACTACCATTACTAAGTTCTACAATATAACATCCTTTTGAAAAATTAGAAGTATTGATTGTTATACGGTTGTTATTAATATTTTTAATAATAATAGTCTGGCCAGTAATGGAATAAATTTTAGCGATTAGATTTTCTTTTATTTGAGAGCCAACATTAAGTGTTATCTCTTGTGTTGCAGGGTTAGGATGAATTTGAAAAGAAGAAATTTTCTTCTCATCAATATTTGTAGATAATGTGTTTAAAGGACTTTCCCAAATGCCTCTTCCGTAAGTAGCTGCACTTATTGTTCCTTCATCATAATGAATCTCCAATTCTTTTATTATTACATTTGGTAGGCCTGTCATAAATGGTATCCAATCTGTCATAGTATTGTCTTTGTAATACACTCCAATATCTGTTCCAACATATAAATCGTCATTTGCTCCTCCTTGATAGACAATACAGTTCGCAGGAAGATTTGGTAATCCATTTGCTGTTATATTTATCCAAGTTGATCCTCCATTATTTGACTCATAAACTTTATGTCCACTAACATATCCTGATAATGTAACCCATACTCTATCAGGGTTATTGTTTGAAACAGTTACATCTGTTATGTTATAGTTAGGAATTCCTGATTTTATATTAGTCCAAGTAGTGCCAGCATTTTTCGTTACTTTCATTTTAGTATATGTTGCTGCATAAATGTAGTCTTCATTAGATTCTGCAAGTGCTATTGTTTTTATTGCTTGTCCCCCACTCACATTATAAGAAATAGAATCCCATATTGCCCCTGCAGTTTCTGAACGATAAACTTCATTATAGCCAGCAACTATTAGGTTATTATTTATAGGGTGCATTTTGTATGGAGTTACCCATCCTCCATCATAACTCACAGGTTTTATGTTACTCCAATTATTCCCTCCATTGTAAGACTTTCTTAAGCCACCATACTGGAATTCTGCATAGATAATATCTTGGTCATAATGATCAATAGCACATTCCATTCCATCTCCTCCCATAATTGCATCCCAGGTACTATTGGTTAGCATTTCTGTTCCATTATCCTGAGCACCAGCAACTAATCTATCAGGGTTGGGTTTAGATAATCCTAAGCGATAAAATTGTGAAATTTCTAACCCATCAGAAATATCTACCCATTTATTAAGGTTGTCCATATATTTATAAAAACCACCATCATTACCTGCATAAGCAATATGGTTAAGTGGATTGAATTCTGCAGCATGCTGGTCAACATGCATGTAAGAGTAGTTTCCATTTCCACTACTTGCATTTATTGTCCAATTATTCCCTCCATTAGTTGTTTTCCATAAATTAATCCCACCAACATAAACTAGATTTTCATCAGCTGTAGAAACTGCTAAACTTAAATCATACCATGATTGACCCCCAGTTCCACTTCCATCAGTTTCTCTTCCTAAGATATTAGGGCTATTTGATTGTAAGATCCAACTATCTCCAGCATCTGAAGATTTGTAAAGTCCATGAAATCCATAATCAGAGGCAGAAAAGAGTGCGTAAATAACATTTGGATTATCAGGAGTAACAGCAATTAAAGGACGGTACCTGCTCCCGGTCATTCCGTTATTAATAGTGCTCCAATTTGAACCTCCATCAGTTGAACGATAAATATTTGAACCTCCACTTGATTGTTTTGCAGCATAGAGAGTTGATGGCGTACCAGGCTTAAACTCTATATCTCTCCACCTACCTATAGGGCCTGTAATTGTCCAATTATTACCACCATCAATACTTGTCATAATATTACTATTAGTAACTGCATAAGCGCTATCAGGATAGTTTGGGTTAATAATTACTTTGTTTATTGTTTTTTCTTGACTAATATTATAACTTAAACTTGTTGTTATCCAAGAGTTTCCTCCATCAGTTGATTTTAATATACCAATACTATAAGTGTCAGATGCATGAGCATCTCCTGTCACAATTAACATGTTTTGTGAGTTTATAGGGTCAATTGCAATATAAGAAACCCCTATCACTGGTAAATTATCAGTATTAGTTGTCCAATTACTCCCTCCATCAATAGATTTCCATAAGCCTCCAGCAGGAGATCCTATCCATATTATGTCAGGGTCATTAGGGTCAAAAGCTATACAATTCACTCTACCATTTCCTCTTTTTTTCCCGTTTGATAGAATGATTGGTGTATTTGTAGGTCCTTTAGCTATCCAATTTGATTGAGTACCTGTTTTGGAATGAGAATATTTTTCTTGTATTTTTTTCCATTCAATAAATAGGGCTTCTGCTTTGAATTCAGAATCTATAAAGTTACGCTCTAAACTAAAGTCTATTTCTCTAGCATAAGGTTTGTAGCCGTTTCCTTTGGTATAAGGGTGTGTAGCGCGATACTCTTCAAAAGCTTGGCTTTTTTCCTCAACCGTAGGGTTTGGATTTGTTTTTAGTAATTCATCTTCCCAAATTTGAGCTGTTAATGAAGTGGAAATAAACAATGTAAATATAATTAGTGCTAGCTTATTCATGTAATAAATTTTAGAGACCAAAGATACACTTAGTTTTCCTTTTGATAAGGCGATATAAACCTGGTCTTATGTGTTCAGTGTATTGTAGATAGAGCTTTAAAAATTAGCACGTAAAGATAGCGTAAAATTTCTTCCACTAGCACTAATTCCCGACCCAAAAGTTTTGTAATGAATATCCATAATATTTTGAATACCAGCAATAAAGGTTAAGTTCTTGTCCAGACTATTACTATACTTTAAGCTGAGAGTATACCATGAAGGATTTCCAATTTGTGTAGCTTCTTCTAAATTGTCAACACCACCTAAATCATAATCTATGGCTTTTTTTAGAGCATTATAGTGCGTACTTAAGGAGATAGCTTGATTATTATACTCATAATTTAAAGTGCTAGTAATGCTAGTTGGTGGAATGTGAGCTAGTGGAAGTCCATCCACCGTTTCACCATGTAATGCATTGATGATAGTATTATGTGAAAATTGTTTATTAATCTTTAGTTGATATGCAAAATTTAACCCTTTTATTGTTGCACGACCAATATTTGTATTCATCATTATTTTCATCATCTCTCCGTCATAATTCATGGAGTCAAGTTCATTTAAAGTCGCTTCACGCCTTTCAATTGCATCAGTAATTTGTGTTTGGAATATCTGTAATTGCACGGTAATTATATTCTTTATTTTAAGGTGAATACCTGTTTCAATATTTAATGATTTTTCAGGGGATAAGTTGTTGTTAGGGACTATTACTGACAAATCATTTTTTGAGAAAACTTTTCCAATATCATCTGTATTTGGGTTTCGAAAACCATTTGATACTGCTCCATTAATCCTTAAACTAGCATTGTATTTATAAACAAGTTGCAGAGAATTAGATAGTGACTTATTATGTACTCGAATTCCATTAAAAGGCAAATGGATAACTGTAGTGTCTTGAAATGTTGCAGATAAAGAATTGATGCTATATCTGCTTCCGACTAATAGCAATAAATTCTTTGTGCAATCAAGATTAATTTGCGAATATATAGCATTGTTTATAACATTGGCTCCTCCGTCAGGATAGCGAGTAGTATTATAAAAATGAGTGTTTTTATCTGATAAGTTTGCTGTCGAGTTTAATTTTTGGAATCTAGAATCAAAACCATAATTCAATTTAAAGCGATTAAACTGTTTTAAAAAATCAGATTTAAAATCTAAAATATGTAAAGTTTCAGTTCTATTATTTAGTAACTCATCTCCATTTTTTTGTTTGTGTCTAGATTCTTTAATATTCTGATATGCTACAGTAAATACGGATTCGTCAGAAGCAAAATTTGGAAAATAATTTTTTAATCTAGCACTTTGGAAGAATCTTTTTTGAGGCCCATAGTACCAGTTTTTATATTTTTGTTCTCCATCTTTAATATCATTTAACTTGTCAAATCGGTTAATATTTGATGATGTGGAAAATTGAGAGTTAAAGAGTAGGAAGTTGGTATTACTTAGTTTAAATAAAGTTTTATGAAAAAAATCAGCTTGCTGATAAGCTGTTCCTTTTTGGATATTATTTTCTGTAATTATTGCTTCCTTCCCCCAATTTTTAAATCCATGTTTTCTATTGCTTCCCATTTTTAAATTACCATATGATTTAAGCGAAAACCCACTAATGTTAGCACTATTATTTGTTTTATAATTTGAGATTATTGAAGTAAAAACAGCATCTGAACTACTCTCATATTGTTGGGTGAATTGCGTACTGTTTTTATTTTCTGGTCGCTTGGTGCTGAAAAGAATAGCTCCACCCATAGCTCCATTTCCGTAAGCCACTGATGCGGGGCCAAACAATACTTCAGCATCTTTAAGAAAAATAGGATTAATTGTAGCTGTACTTTGGAGGTGTCCACTTCTGAAAATAGTGTTGTTTAAAGGTATTCCATCAACAACAATAAGCAGTCTATTTGCCTCCATTCCTCTAAGGTTTGGGCTCCCCCCCCCGTTCTGACTATTTTGAATACTTACTCCCAAGGTTTTTTCTAATAGATCACTTGTTTGTGCGCTTTGTGATTTTAACATTATAGCGGGAGTTATTTTAAGGTGTTTCAATGTTGATTTTAAACTTTCTTTTGATTCGGTTATTTCTACATTTTCTAGCGAATGTGTTTTTAAAACTAAGAAAATTGTTTTTTGCTGTATTGAGCTTTTTATTTGTTCAATTTTTTGATAAGCTATATGTTGAATGATTAAAGTTTCTTTGGAACTAAAAACACTTAAGTTAGTAATTCCCATATTATTGCTTATTACGCCTAAGTCTTTAGTTTTACTACTAACACTAACCCCTTCAATTGGGAGTTCGGTAAGGGCATCTAAAAGGATAATTTCTTGGGCGTTAAGTTTAAGTCCAAAAAAGATAAATAAAATGGTTAAGTACCTCATTTTCTTAGAGATTCAATAATTAAGTGAGAAGTCATATTTTTAAGTTCATGGTGTTGAAGTTTGTAGTATTGAATAAGAGATAATAAAATATGATTTCTATTTTGATAGGGAATTAAAATCTTCTCATTTTCAAGTAAAGATTTTAAGTACATTGAATCCTCTTTTTCTAGATAATGATTGAGTTCGGATTGATTATTTGTAAATTCTCCTGTTTCCATATTAAAATAGTGACCACTACTCTCTTCTTTTGATGGTGAAAATCCTAGAAATTCAGATAGCCGAATTAAGAAAATTAAAGGAAAGTTAATGTCAATTTTTTTTGAATCATCTAAGCTTTTTTTTATTTCCCAAATAAATTTAAAAAGCAATTTATTATCTTCTCTTTCCATGAGAACTTTTGAAAGAACTTCAGCAACAAAAATAGCAAGAAATTTTCTTGTCATATCAATTCCACTATGAATTTTATTCTGCTCTAAGGATATTTCAATTATGTACTGAAGATTTTTTTTTGGTATGTAACTTGCATTTATATTTACTAGCTGTAATGCTTGGAAAAGACCTAGGTTTTTTTTTGATTTTTTTGACCTTACCCCTTTTATGATGAAGCTTTGTAATCCTTTTTCTTCGGTAAATACTTTTGAGATAATAGAGCTTTCCCCTTGTTTTAGATAGCTTAATGCAATAGCCCTACTTTTGTATTTCATTATTTAACAAAAAGAATTTTACTAACCATCTTCTCTAATCCATTAATATCAGTACTGAAAACTAAATATACTCCTGTGGAAGCTCTTTCTCCATTCTTGTTTTTACCATTCCAAATTGCTTGCCCTCCTTTTGCAAAATCTTCAAAAACTAAATTACCATCAATATCAGTGATTTTAATATTTGCATTGGTAATTAGTCCATTTATAGCAATAGGCCCATTATATGTTTCTCTTACAGGGTTTGGAAATACATGAGTTTCTTCTTGTGTTTTTACTCCTGTAGTTGCATCAGAACGATATGATATTAGTCCTTTTTCCGTACCAATAAATACCTCCCCATTTTCAGGGTTAATCGTTATATCATAAATATTATTTGAAAATAATGGGCTATTTTCAGCTGTAAAGTGTTGTATTTCCTCCATTCCATCTTCTGAAATTAAGAAAACACCAGTTTTTTCAGTTCCAATCCATTTTCTATTTGCACCATCTATTGTGATGCATTTTATTTTTTCTTCACTTAATAAATATTGACCGTAATCTCCTTCTTGAATAAGTACTTGTTGGGCATCAAAATTGTTTCCTGAAAAAATTGCTGAAGGGTTGTAGAAAATTCCAATGCCTTTATCGGTTCCTACCCATATCTCTCCGTCTAAATCTTCAGCTATAGAATATACTCCCATTGAAGGAAGATTTCCTTGTCCAACTGAATTTTTTAGTATCTTATATTGATCATCATTAGCATCTGAAATTGTATTATTATCATTGTAAACAAATAATCCTCCCCTTCCTAGTATTCCCCATTTCTGATTATATTGATCAATAATTAGGTCGTCAAAAAAAAGCCCAAGTCTATCCTGGTTCATGCCGAATGAAAACCATTCATTATCTTTTGTTTTTACAAATAAAGGATGATTAACTTCTGAGTTTAATCCCCATAAATTTCCATTATCATCAAACTTCAAATCAGAAATTTTTATTCTATTATTTGAGCTCCCTGTAGTTTCTAGTGCTCCATTTGTATTGTCATTATCATATCGTATAACTAATTCTCCATTTTTTATTTCAGATAATCCATCTCGCCATGAAGCATAGTACTCAGTTCCATTTTTAACAGCAACTTCCAATACATCTATTCCAATAGCAGTGTAATTATAATTTATCCATTCATCATAATTTTTTCTTATTGAAACGCCATCATATATTTTTCCTTGTGAACTAAAATTAATGTGCCCTCCATGACACATGTAAAGCGTATTATTTTCATATTCTAAACTGTATGTATCATTTATTGTTGGCCCTTCAGGAATAAAGTTTCCTTGGTAATTAAAATTAATAAACTGTAAAAGTCCATTTTCGCTATCTGCTATCCAGGTATTTTCCTCAATATCATGATATATGTATTGAATGTATTTTAGCTTATTATCAATAAGAGTATCTGGATTTGTTAGTAGGTTTTCATAAATTAATACGGTATCATTATTGGCTATGAAAAGTAAATTGTTGTTGTAAAACGAGTTAGAATCTCCAGTCCAGATAGAATCTCCAATTGAAAAAATATTCCAATAATTTTCAGTTCTATTAGTATCTAATTCCCAACTATTAAAATCAAATAAACTAGTGGAATGTATGTCGGCTGAATAAATACCATCTTCAGAAGCTACAAAAATATTTTGCTCATTAAAAGCGCAACTATTAATTCCTACAAAGTTACCATTCTCTCCTATTCTATAGGTGTCTTTTATTTCTTCCTTTTCTAGATCTAAAAGTACTAGCCCAAAGGTGCAGGATAGATATGCAATGCCTTTTTTGATAGTTATATTATTTATCAGTTTGTTTCCAATAATTTCTTTCCGTTTGATATCAGAAATATTTATTATCCTTCCTTCTTTTATTAAATCAATATTACAATTTTCATAGGTAATGATGGTTGTTTCTGACGAATCATAATAGGCAATTTTTTTAACTCCAATATCAGAAAGTCCTGAAACTTTTGATAAGCGATTAAGTGTATTATCATCCCTGTTCAGATAAAATAAACCACCATTTGTAACACAATATATTTTGCTTTTAGCTTGAGTAATATAACTTGTATTAGTATAGGATTGATAATCTTTCCAAAAACCAATTGGTACATTTTGGGCTTGGATAAATAAAGGAAATAGAAGAAATAATAATTTTTTCATAATTCAAAAGCAATAATACTATAATACAATCAGATAACTTCTTATTAGAAAAAAAATTGTAATACTTAATTAAAGATTACTTTTGCAATATAGGCCTAGTAGTTCAACTGGATAGAATATCAGATTTCGGCTCTGACGGTTGGGGGTTCGAATCCCTCCTAGGTCACTATTGTTTTGTAGTGAATATTTTTCTTACCTCACCATTTGAATATTTATAGATAAGTATTGTATTTTCTTTCCAATCAGTTTTTCTTCCTAATAGATCATAAACTTCAAAGTCTAAATTATTTATTTTTTCATTCTCTGAAATTGAATTAACACATGATATTAAAATGCTTGTTGTGTCATTAAACTGATCACTTAATTCCGATTGAATATCAGTGTAAAAATGCAAAGGGCCGTTAATGTTTGGGTTGATGAATAGATTGGTAAAATGGATTTCACTAGTAAATCCACTAGTGTAGTTATTTCCGTCATTTGGTGAGCTTGAGCTAACTTTTATCCCTCCATTTATATTTTCTATCGCAAAGAAGCCTATAAGGCTACCTGTAATGTCGTAAGAATTAATTATTGCGTAATTCTGTCCAGCAATGATACCGACTTTCAATGTTGCGTCTATTGTTTGCGTACTCGTGTTCATTATAGCAAATCCTACTGAATCACCCATGGATAAGGACTGAATATCAAAATAACCTCCATCAGAAGTTATTGTTGATGTTCCAATATCTGGCTCATTTTGGCTTTGACTTGCAAATAAAGATAAATTTGTTGCAGTATTGCAAATTGGATTGTCAATACTATTTGTGATAATTGGGTTAAATGGTGCTGCAACAAATGTTGTTGTTGTAAAAGTATCAGGGGATGACCATAGTGATGCTTGTAGGTAAGTGCTGTCAAAATATGCCATTATTTCCCATTCATATGTTGTGGATTGCTGTAATAAGGGAATAGTAACAGAGTTATCTAATGAATCAATAAATCCTAGATTAGACCAGCTTGAAGTTCCTAAAATTCGATAGTGAACTTTATATCTGTTTACTCCAGCTGTAGTACTCCAATTAGCATCAGCTTCATTGTAGTAAATGTTATTGGAATAAAGCCCTGTAATTGTAGGGCAATTTAGAGTATTTGTATAAAATGTATCGGTAGTTGACCATTGCGAATAATTGCTTCCTGTGGAGTCACAGTATGATCGAATTTGCCATATATAACTAGTAAGAGGCTGTAGATTGTTAATGTTTTTTGAAATAGCTAATGAGTCAATATTATTTTTATATAACCATGAACTTGTTCCTAAAATTCTATAGCGGATTTTATAATTATAAACATTTGTTTGAGAGCTCCAGTTGGCGTCAGCATTATAATAATTGATATTTGAGCTATAAGGATTTGAAGGGGTATTGCATTGTGCATTACTGTATCCATACAATATTGAGCATAATATTATTAAAAGTAATTTTCTCATCTCTGGTTTTTATTTATACAAAGGTACGATTTTATCTTAAAATCACTAAAATGTTTTTTAATTATATAGCAATCAATAGGTTGAAAATAATTTATACATAATTGATTATCTTTTTATTTTCAGCTAATGCTTCCAGAATGTGTCTTATTGTCTTTAAAACGTCTTAAATAGCTTTGTTTTGCTTTTCAAAGACATAAATTGTGCTTGAGCAGCCTTTTTTTGTCAGTATTCCAATAATATTTGAAATTAGGCCGATTATGAATCCTCTAACAAATTTTTTCTTTCCAGTTTTAAATTCTTCACTTAGTAATGATACATAAAAAGAATCAAATAACATTGGTTTGGTTTTTTTTAGTTTGAAATTGTATTTGCTGAATAATTGTTCAATTGTATTTCTTGAAAAATGCCATAAATGAATTGGTACATCCCAAGCTGCCCAAAATTCTTTATAATAATTTGCATCCCAACTCTTATGATTCGGAACGGCAATTATTACTTTTCCTTTTTGACTTAGAATTCGATCAAATTCTTTTATAGTTTCATTCAAATTAGGGATATGTTCTAACACATGCCACATGCTAATGGAGTCAAATTCTTCTGTTTTAAATTGGTTTAGATTTGTATTGTCACTTACTGATAGTTTGAAATTTCTGATAGCTTGATCTCTGGCAATTTCTGATGGCTCTATTCCTTTTACTTTGTATCCTGCATTCTGGCAGGCATTTAAAAACTCTCCTGTTCCACAGCCAATATCAAGATGATTTTCTTTCTGAGATATTTTTTTAAGTAAATTAATTTTAGTTCCAACTGCATATTTTCTAACAGTTTGATACATCCAGTTGAATAGCCCTTTGGTATTATTAGTGTGCGAAATATACATGTCAGACTTATAGTACTCTCCTAAGTTTTCTTCTTTTGGTATAGGGTTAGTAAATGTAAATTCACATGTTTCACATGAAACAATTGTAAAAATTTCATTAGATGTTGAATGGTCAATACAAACTAATTTCTTGACTAAATTTTCTTTTGAGCACAAAGGACATTTATCTAGTGTTATCATCTTCCTAAGTATATTAATAATACATTTATATCTGAGGGTGATACGCCACTTATTCTTGAGGCTTGTCCTATCGTTTTTGGGTGTATTGATTTTAATTTTTCCCTTCCTTCAGTTGAAATTGAGTGTAGTTTGTCAAATTCAAAATCTGAACTTATTTTTATATTTTCTAACCTTTTTAGTTTTGCAGCCGATTCTTTTTCTTTGTTTAAGTAGCCACCATATTTTATCTCAATTTCAGCTTGTTCAATTGCTTCTGGCATGCAGTTTTTCTCTTGCAAAAATGAATTTAACTCTTCACAAACTAATAAATCATTTATGGTAATATGAGGTCTTGATAAAACTGACTTAAGTTTAACTTTTTGTTTTAATATAGAACTCCCTAATCTTTCAAGAGTAGGATTGATATCAGTTGGGTCAATGCTTTGTTTTTCTAAAAACTTAATAAGTGCTGCAGTTTCATTTTCTTTCCTTTCTAGTTGTTTTAGTCTTTCTGCCTTTGCAAGACCAAGTTCATAGCCTTTTTTGGTAAGTCTAATATCAGCATTATCTTGTCTTAAAAGCAAACGATATTCAGCTCTAGAAGTAAACATTCGGTAAGGTTCCTCAGTTCCTTTTGTTATCAAGTCATCTATTAAAACTCCAATATATGCATCTGATCTGCTTAAGATAAACTCTTCTTTTTCATGTGCATTCTGGTGCGCATTAACACCTGCCATCAATCCTTGTGCAGCAGCTTCTTCATACCCTGTTGTTCCGTTTATTTGTCCACAAAAGAATAAGTTATTGACTAGTTTAGTTTCTAAGGTGTGCTTAAGTTGAGTTGGTGGAAAGTAGTCGTATTCAATTGCATATCCAGCTCTGAACATTTTTACTTTTTCAAGCCCTTTAATTTTCCTTAGGGCTTTTAATTGAACAGCTTCAGGAAGTGATGTGGAGAATCCATTTAAATAGATTTCTACAGTATCTCTTCCCTCTGGCTCAATGAATAATTGATGTCTGTCTTTAGATGAAAACCTTTCAATTTTATCTTCAATTGACGGACAATATCTTGGTCCTAAGCCTTTTATCCTTCCTGAAAACATTGGAGAGTCTTCAAATCCTTCTTTTAAAATTGCATGAACTTCAGGTGATGTGTAAGTGATAAAACAAGAGTGTTGGTCTTTTATTTTCTCTTTTGTCATGTATGAGAAACTTACCGTATTCTCATCACCTGCTTGTTCTTCTGTTACTGAATAATCTATTGTTCTACCATCTAATCTTGGAGGTGTTCCGGTTTTCATTCTTCCGTGTGTAAATCCAAGTTCAATTAGTTGTTTTGTAATCCCTTCAGCTGAGGGTTCTCCTGAGCGCCCTCCTTTATAGTTCTTTTTTCCAAGGTGAATAAGTCCATTTAGGAAAGTTCCATTACAGAGAACAACACTTTTCCCTTCAATTTCAACCCCCATTTTGGTAATGATACCTGTAGCTTTCCCTTTTTCAGTAGTGATATTATCTACTGTATCTTGCCAGAAATCAATATTTTTATTTCCTTCTAGAGTTTTACGCCATTCTCTTTCAAATATTTTCCTGTCACATTGTGCTCTAGGACTCCACATTGCAGGTCCTTTACTTTTATTTAGCATTCTAAATTGAATAGAAGAAGCGTCTGTTACAATTCCAGACATTCCACCTAGTGCATCAATTTCTCTTATTATTTGCCCTTTAGCTACACCTCCCATTGCTGGGTTGCAGGACATACGCGCTAGGGTTTCTAAATTTTGCGTAACTAATAGTACTTTTGATCCAAGTGTGGAGGCAGAGTGTGCAGCTTCACAGCCAGCATGACCTCCTCCTACTATTATTACATCATATTTTTCGTCTAATTTCATAGTTTGTGAATGAGTGTAAAATACTGAAAATAAATTAGTTAATAATCATATTTAAATAATAATTTTCTTTTTCACGCATTGTTTTTGCGTCTTTTTCCTTTTTATCTTTATAACCGAGCAAATGTAGTAAACCATGCACCATAACTCTGTGTAGTTCAGTTAAATAATTAACCTCATAAGTTTTAGCGTTTTCTTCTACCCTATCTGTACTGATAAGAATATCACCATTAATTAAATCATTCTCACAATAATCAAAAGTGATAACATCTGTAAGTGTATCGTGATTTAAAAATTGGATATTTTTTTCTAACAAATATTCATCTTTACAGAGTACATATACTAATTCTCCAATTTTCTTTCCTTCCTCTTTTATAACATTAGAAAGCCATAAGCTGATTTCTTCACTAGTTATTATTTCGTCACATTCTATATATTGATATTCTATCATTTATCTTCTTTAATTAAAGTGTTAAAATAAGAATTTACCTTCTTTTTATAGTAAGGCTTGAGCTGAACAGGAGTAGTTTTTAAAAGTTCTTCTTGATGTTGTTTCTGCTTTTTGTATTCTAAATATTCCTCAGTTGTATTATCAGGAACAAAATTCCATTCTATTGATTTCCTTTTATCATCTTCATCTTGCTCCCTTTCTGCTTTTTCTGCCTCAAGCAATCTAGTGAGAATTTCCTGTTGCCTTGCTATTGTTTCTTGTGTAATTTGATTATTGATTATATCTGTTTCATTTTCCTCCATATCTTCTAGGATTTTATCAATCTTTCCTTTCTCTCCATTCTTTCCCTGTTCATCTCTTAGCTCCATCAATTGTTTTCTAATTGCTTCTTGCTTTTTTGCTAATTGCATTAATTTTTTAGCATTCTTTTCCCCTTTCTTTTTTCCTTTTTTACCACTTTTCCCTTTTTTCATTTCCTTATTGAGCTTCTTTTGTGCCTCTTTCAGTTGTGACATTGAAGGTTTTTTGCAATTAGGATTTGGTTTGTTGCATTGTTTTTCCCCAGGTGTTTTATTGGCTAAATCTTTTTGCATTTGCTCTAAAATTTCGGACAATAGTAAAGCTAAGTTGTTAGTAGAAGTCATTATAAACTGTTGGCGTTCTGCTGCTTTCTCAACTTGTCTTCCTTCTAGTTGGTTTGTTGCTTTAATCATGTTATTATTGATTGCTGCAATTTCATTATTGATAGTTGCTTGTATCTGAACTACTCTTTTACTGAGGGCTAATAAAGAGTCTTCAATAATTTGACTATCATCAGATAGTTTATTTTGTCTTTGAACAATTTTAATAAATTCTGGACTATTTTTAGGAGTATTTGTAGCATGTTGCATTAGTTCTTCCTGATCAAAAGAAAGAGTAACCAAATTTTCAAGGATTTTTCTTAGAGTCTCCATATCTTCTTTAGGCTTGTTTTCTCCACTGCTTTTTTGCATGCTTTGTAATTGCTGCTCGATTTGTTCTAATTTTTCTAATGCTTCTTTTTGAGAATTTTGCGCTTTCTTCTTCTTTCCTTCTTTAAGAGCATCTTTACTCTCTTGCATTTTCTGTTTTATATCCTCTTCATTGGCTTTGGTGTCAGGCATTTTATTTTTATCCTCCAATGCCATATTTTTCTTTCTTAAGTCTTGCAAATCTTTTTGTAAGTCCTCCATTTTTTTGCTTAACTCCTCTTGTTTTTTAGCAAGTTCTTCCTTTTCTGTTTTTCCTTTCTCAGTTTCTTTTTTTAAGGCTTCTTGTTCTTTTTTAAGTTCTTCTATTTTATCTAGTGTTTCTTCTACTTTTTGTTCAAATTCTAATTGTTTAAAAAGTTCTAACTCTCTATCTAGCTCTTTTTCTAAATCAGTATTTTCCTCATCTAATTTCTCTAGTAATTCTTTTAGTTTTTCTTTGTCTGCCTTCTCCATCATCTCCTCCATTTCTTGCAAGAGTTTTTGGGTTTCCTCATCTAAGACTTTATTCATTAATTCCTCTAACTGTTTTTGTTTTTCAAGTATTGAAGAATTTAATTTTTCCTTATTTTTTAGGTTTTCACTATTTTTTTTCTGTGTGTCTTTTATTTGTTGCTCAAGTTGCTTTTGTTTTTTTAGAATTTCTTTTGCTTTTTGTTTTTCTTCCCAGCTAATTTTTTTCTTTTCTAAGATAGTTTTATTGAGCTGTGCAATATCCTTTTTTATCTCTTTAGCAAGTGATATTGATTTATTAAGTCCACTTTTTGTTTTTTCATTTTCAGCATCCTTTTTTGCAGTTAATTCCTCTTTTGTTGCTTCTTTGTGTGAAAAACGAGTGCTTTTTGTGTTTTTCGAGCCATTTACTACATCATTATCCCAAACTTCAAAATAGTATTCTATTTCCTCTCCTGCTGCTAGTTGCAAGTAATTAAAATTGAATGTAAAAAAGAAAAGTTCTTTGGATAGCTGCTTAATGGTTAGCTGCTGACTGACTAAAGGATTAGTGTCATTGCTAGTAATTCGATAATTAAAAGTTAATTTTTGTAAGCCATAATCATCTTCAATTTCTCCACTGAATAAAAACTGAACATTCGTACTATCAAAATTCTGATTTACTTTTATTGTCGGATATGCATCAGGAATTACCTTTATATAGTAGGACAAGCTATCACTCAATTGATGTTCGTTTTGGGTGATAATTTGATAAGGGGTGCTTTTGAAAAACTGCTTTTTATAAGTAACAGTATTATTAGCCCATTCCGTGTGATTGCTTTCAGAAAAAAGAAAAGAGATATTTTTAGTGTTTTGCAGACTTATATCCCACTGCACTATTGTCCCTTCAGGGATTATTAAATCACCATTATTTTTGATATGTTCATCTTTGATTTTGGTGTAGCTTGGGTAGTTCAGAAAGGTGTTAAGGTCAACTACTTTAGGCTGAGGAAGAGCTTTTAATGTATAATGATTGCTAATATAACCTCCAGCTGAAAATTGAAATGAAATATCAGCATTTACTACTTTGAAAAGATGCTCGAATGTAGTGTTGCTATTGCTTTTTATTCGAAATGAATTTCCGTTAATTATTATAAATACTTCACTAGGGATTTCATTTCCTATTATTTCTATTTCCAATGTATAATCTTTATATTGGATTACTTCTAATTTTGGATTTAAAACATGATATTGAAAAGGTGCTTTTGGTTCAAAAAAAGTATTGTGCCTTAGTATTCTGGCAGAGCTTTCAGTAAGTATATATTGCTTTCCTGAAATGATAAAAAGTAAAATGACAGCAAGTGGGATAAGCACCCATTTTGCATATTTTTTATTGTCAGCATAATTAATGGCATTCCCAAATGAGATAGGCTTTATATCTTTTATTTTTTGCTGAATACTTGCGTTTATCAAAGCATTTTCAGCAGTACTCATCTCCTGTAATTCTAGGATATTTAGTAGTTTATCATCAACTTCAGTAAAATGAGTTCCAATAATTTTTGCAGCTTGTTTGTGGCTTAGTGTTTTACCAAAACTCAGTAAATGAAGTAAGGGGATAGCTATGTATTTTATTGCAATTAAGGCATTAATAATAAGGTAAGTCCAGAATAAAAAAGTTCTGCTTCCAACCCCAAATTGGGTAAAATGTTCAATAGTTGAAAAACCAATAAAGAAGATACTCAGTACTGCTAAAGAATAGATTCCCCCTTTAATTAGCTGATTGGTATAAAATCGTTTAACGAATTTATTCAGTTTTTCAAATAATTCTATTTTAGGTTGAGAATTCATCCTTGCAAAAGTACAATTTTTAACGGCTTATCATAAAACTCTATTACTTGATAAATCTTATCTTTGCAGCCGAAAAATTTATTACAATGTCAGAAGTAAGAGTACGATTTGCACCTAGCCCAACAGGACCATTACATATTGGAGGGGTTAGAACAGCCCTTTATAATTACCTTTTTGCTAAAAACAAAGGAGGAAAAATGATTTTGCGTATAGAAGATACAGATCAAACCAGATTTGTTGAAGGTGCAGAAGAATACCTAATTGATGCACTAAAATGGTGTGGAATTGAATTAGATGAATCAGTAGTAGATGGGGGAGGATATGGTCCTTATAAGCAATCAGAAAGAAAGGCTATGTACTTTCCTTATGCCGAACAATTGGTAAAAGATGGCTTTGCATATTATGCTTTTGATACTTCAGAAGAACTAACTGCAATGCGTGAAAGAATGAAGGTTGCAGGAGTTCCTTCACCACAATACAATGCGGTTACTCGTACTACAATGCAAAATTCTTTAGCACTATCGGAAGATGAAGTAAATAAAAGATTGGAAGCAGGAGACCCTTATGCTATCCGTATAAAAATGCCTAGAAATGAAGAGGTAAAACTAAACGATATTATTAGAGGTTGGGTTGTAGTAAATACCAATAATATGGACGATAAAGTTATCTTTAAATCGGATGGAATGCCAACTTACCATTTAGCTAATGTGGTGGATGATTATATGATGAAAATTTCTCATGTGATAAGAGGGGAGGAGTGGTTGCCATCAGCACCTTTACATGTTTTATTATACAAATATTTAGGATGGGAGGATGCAATGCCAGAATTTGCACACTTACCATTAATCCTAAAGCCAGATGGAAATGGTAAATTAAGTAAGCGTGATGGGGATAGATTAGGATTTCCTGTTTTCCCAACACAGTGGATGAACCCAGAAACAAAAGAAATTAGTTCAGGATACAGAGAAAGTGGCTACATTAAAGAAGCGTTTATAAATATGCTTTCATTTTTAGGATGGAATCCAGGAACTACACAGGAGATTTTTTCTATGGAAGGTTTGATAGAAGCTTTCAGTTTAGAGAGAGTAGGGAAGGCGGGAGCAAAGTTTGATGTTGATAAAACAAGATGGTTTAATCAGCAGTATTTAAGAGCAAAATCAGGAGAAGTGTTGGCGCAAGATTTACAAGTTATCCTGAAAGAAAATGGGGTAGAGGCGGAAGATGATTTTGTCGCAACTGTTTGTGAGCAATTAAAAGAAAGAGCCACTTTTGTAAAAGATATGTGGGAGGAAGGAAGGTATTATTTTGAATCTCCTACATCTTATGATGAAAAAACAATCCGTAAAAAATGGAAAGAAGACACTCCTAAATATGTATCGGAATTAAAAGATAGATTATCCAAATTATCTGATTTCTCTTCTGAAAATATTGAAGTAGCATTTAAAAAGTATTTAGAAGAAAATGAACTAGGAATGGGTAAATTATTGCCTGCTTTTAGGGTTTGTTTAACAGGACTCGGAATGGGACCATCTCTTTTTGATATTGCTTCTCTTTTAGGAAAAGAAGAAACGATTAAAAGAATGGAAACTGCTTTAGAAAAAATAAACTAATGGGATTAATTACTGTAGAAGGAATCAGAATTTTTGCTCATCACGGGCACTTGCCAGAAGAAGCTGTTTTGGGTGGACACTTTATTGTAAATGTTTGGGTGGAAGCGGACACAACTGAAGTTGAAAAAACAGATGATTTGAACGACACAGTGGACTATGTGAACATCATAGCTATTGTAAAGGAACAAATGGCTATCCGTTCTAACATGATAGAACATCTTGCAAAAAGAATTGTTGACGCAATTTTACCCTTGCATAAAGTACAAAAAGTAACAGTAGAAGTAGAAAAAGTATTACCTCCTATTGATGCTACTTTCGATAAAATTTCAGTGACCTCTCAGGGAGAAAACTAAGCTAAATATTTTGCAATATTTACTTTTTCTGCAATAATGGAATGTAGTTTTTCTACTGAAACTCTTTCTTGTTCCATAGTATCTCTATCTCTAATGGTAACCGTATTATCTTCTAAAGTTTGATGGTCCACCGTAATACAGAATGCAGTTCCGATCGCATCTTGCCTTCTGTATCTTTTTCCGATAGAATCTTTTTCTTCATATTTACAATTGAAATTTAATTGAAGAGACTTCATTATCTCCCTAGCTTTCTCAGGCATTCCATCTTTCTTAGTTAAAGGAAGAATAGCTGCTTTTATAGGAGCTAATAAAGCAGGGATTTTTAGGACTACTCTACTTTCTCCATTTTCCAATTTTTCTTCACGGAAAGCATGACTTAATACGGTAAGAAACATTCTATCCAAACCAATAGAAGTTTCAACTACATAAGGCACATAGCTTTCTCCTAATTCAAGATCAAAATATTGTAATTTTTTCCCAGAATGCTCTTGATGTGCTTTCAAATCAAAATCTGTTCTGGAATGTATACCTTCTAATTCTTTAAATCCGAATGGAAATTTAAATTCAATATCGGCAGCAGCATTGGCATAATGCGCCAAATTTTCATGGTCATGAAAACGGTAATTATCTTCTCCCATTCCTAATGAATTATGCCATTTCATACGGAATTCTTTCCAGTAATCATACCATTTCATTTCTTCTCCTGGGCGAACAAAAAATTGCATTTCCATTTGTTCAAACTCTCTCATTCGGAAAATAAACTGACGTGCAACAATCTCGTTACGGAAGGCTTTCCCGATTTGAGCAATACCAAAAGGAATTTTCATGCGGGCAGTTTTCTGTACATTTAGGAAGTTTACAAAAATACCTTGGGCAGTTTCTGGTCGTAAATACAAATCGGAAGCACCATCAGCAGTAGCTCCCATTTGTGTTTTAAACATCAAATTAAACTGGCGAACATCCGTCCAATTATTAGTTCCTGAAACTGGGCATTTTATATCTAATTCCTCAATTAATGCTTTTACACCTTCCAAATCCCCTGATGAAAGTGAAGAGTTCATTTTAGCATTTATGGCATCAATTTGTTTTTGTCTGTCTAAAATTCTACCATTGGTAGCCAAGAACTCTTCTTTGTTAAAAGCATCACCAAAACGCTTGGTAGCTTTTGCTACATCTTTTTCAATTTTAGCTTCAATTTTGGCAATATGATCTTCAATTAAAACATCAGCACGGTATCTTTTTTTAGAATCTTTATTGTCTACTAAAGGGTCGTTAAAGGCATCAATATGGCCTGAAGCTTTCCAAGTAGTAGGGTGCATGAAAATAGAGGAATCCAATCCTACAATATTCTCGTGCATATTCACCATTGATTTCCACCAATAGTTTTTAATATTATTTTTTAATTCTACTCCATTAGGTCCATAATCGTAAGCTGCCGCTAATCCATCATAAATTTCAGAGGATTGAAAAACATAACCATACTCTTTTGCATGGGACACTACTTTTTTAAAGATATCTTCATAATTTGCCATGACGCAAAAATAGTAATTCTCTTATTTTATTATGTAGTTTTGCCGTATGATTCAAGTTGACAATAAAATTATTTCTTTAGATGTTTTTGAAAAACATTTTGTTTGTGATTTAAACGCATGTAAAGGCGCTTGTTGTGTAGAGGGAGATTCTGGCGCTCCATTATTAAAAGAAGAGGAGAAAATACTAGATGAGATTTACGAGAAAGTAAAACCTTATATGAGAAAAGAAGGAATTATTGAGATTGAAAATCAGGGAGTTGCTGTATATGATTCAGATGGTGATTTGACTACTCCCCTAGTAAATAACTGTGAATGTGCTTTTGTAACTTTTGAAAATGGGATTACAAAATGCACTATTGAAAAAGCGTATTTAGATGAAAAAACAGATTTTAAAAAACCAATTTCCTGCCATTTATTTCCGATACGGATAAAAGAATATCGAGATTTTGATGCTGTAAATTATGAAGAAATAAAAATCTGCAAACCAGCCTGTGAATGTGGCAGTAAATTAGAAGTACCTGTTTACGCTTTTTTAAAAGAACCGCTTATTCGAAAATATGGAAAATCTTGGTATGATAAATTATTGAAAATGATAAAATAGTAGTTAATAAATTATAGTTTCTTTCTTCTTTTTCTTTGAAAAAATTATTTTTTAAGAATTTGAAAAATATTAATATATTCTTAGTACATTTGGAGATACTTAAAAAAAATCTAAATCATGAAAAAATATAATTTATTATTTTTGTTATTCTTTGCGATTGCTAATCAAACTCTTGGTCAGGATATTTTTGAAAAAATTAAAAATAGTTATTTAGATCAGTTATCGCAAGGACAAATCTTATTACAAGTAAATGCTGTTCATTATGAGAATGGTTATGGAAGAAATCTTGTTAATCCTTTTTCTAATGAATTGTTACATAATCTTTCAGTGGGATATATATTTCATGACGCTCTAACTTTAGGAGTCTCATCTATAAATTCATATGCTGACATTAGGGAAGATGGCTTTGAACCCGTACATAATGGCATAGCACTTTATAGTAAAATTATATTTTTGGAATACTCCATTTTTTCTGCAAATCGTTTTGACTCAGTTGGTGTTTTAAATAACTATCCTATATTAAGAAATATTTATTTTAGTATGTCACGGCCATTTGGAAAAATTCGTGTACACAATTTTAGTGAAAACCAAAGCATAAGAATTGGTTTTGGATTAAGATACAAGATATGTAATAGGTTTAATGCTGATATTAATTATAACAGACTTTTAGATGCTGAGATTAACCAAGGACATCAAAAAGGAATTTTAAGTCTTGGATTTGGTATTATTTTATTTTAATGTCATTTTAGATATTTAAAGTCTACATAAAAGGTTCCAAATGGAAGAATTGAAGCAAGTATAATAATTCCAAAATCTTTATTTTTCCATTGCTCACTATCTTTAATTAAAAAAGCTAAAATGATGTAGGAAATAAAGAGTAGTCCGTGTGGCATTCCTAATAGTTTTACATAGCTAGGATCTCCTAGTTGGTATTTAAAATACAAACCAACACTCATTAATAAAATATAAGAAACTCCCTCTAAAAAGGCAACTATTCTAAAAAAAGTCTTCATCCTATTTAAAGGCGCTTTCGCCAGTTATATCAAATCCGGTAATAAGTAAGTGAATATCATGAGTTCCCTCATAAGTAATAACAGATTCCAAGTTCATCATATGTCTCATGATAGAATACTCTCCTGTAATTCCCATAGCTCCTAATATTTGTCTTGCTTCTCTGGCAATTTTAAGTGCCATATCTACATTGTTACGTTTACACATAGAAATTTGTGCAGTAGTTGCTCTCCCTTCATTTCTCAATACGCCTAAACGCCAAGTTAAAAACTGAGCTTTAGTGATTTCAGTAATCATTTCAGCCAGTTTCTTTTGTTGCAATTGAAAAGAAGCAATTGGTTTCCCAAATTGAATTCTCTGTTTTGCGTATCTTAAAGCAGTATCATAACAATCCATAGCGGTTCCGATTGTTCCCCAAGCAATTCCATATCTTGCAGAATCCAAACAACCTAGTGGAGCTCCTAATCCATCTTTGTTCGGTAGGATATTGTCCTTAGGAATTTTTATATTATCAAATACTAATTCTCCAGTTGCAGAAGCTCTTAAACTCCATTTCCCATGTGTTTCAGGAGTAGTAAACCCTTCCATTCCTCTTTCTACTAACACACCTTTAATTCTTCCTTCTTCATTTTTCGCCCATACTACAGCAACATCAGCAAAAGGTGCATTCGAAATCCACATTTTCGCACCATTTAAAATATAATGGTCGCCCATATCTTTTATGTTTGTTACCATTCCTCCAGGGTTTGAACCATGATCTGGTTCAGTCAACCCAAAACAACCGATAAATTCTCCAGTTGCTAATTTTGGTAAATATTTCATTTTTTGTTCTTCACTACCATATTTCCAAATTGGGTACATTACTAATGAAGACTGAACAGATGAGGTAGAACGAATCCCACTATCACCTCTTTCTAATTCTTGCATTATTAGTCCGTAAGAAATTTGGTCTAATCCAGCTCCACCATATTCTACAGGAATGTATGGTCCGAAACCACCAATTTCTCCTAATCCTTTTACAATTTGCTTAGGGAATGTAGCGGTTTGACAAGCTTCTTCAATTATTGGAGAAACTTCTCTTTTTACCCATTCTCTAGCCGCATCTCTAATTAATTTATGTTCTTCCGTAAGGAGCTCATCCATTAGGAAATAATCAGGAGCTTGGTATAAATCTTGTGACATAGCGATTGTTAATTTTTTGGCAAAAGTATGTATTTTAAAGCTAAAAAATGATTTCTGAAAAGGTATATTTGCATTCGGAATAATAAGAATAATGATTGCGTTAACAAAACCCATTTTTAATCAGGATATCATAGTTGTATTGCTTACAATCTCTTTTTTGTTGCTTGCTGTACTAAGATCATCTTATTGGAAGCATGCTAAACTGCTTTATATGGGGGTGTTTGCCCAACGCTATGCGAATCAATATTTAAGAGAAGAGAATGCTTTTACTGAAAGAGTAAATTTCATTACCTTTTTACTGATGACGATTAATTTTTCAGTAATTATACTTAAGTTAATTCCAAAACCTTCTATTTTTGAGGTAGGTTATACGGTAGGAGGTGTGATGTTATTTTTTATTTTAAAAATGGGATTCATGCTGTTTTTAGGTAAAATCTTTATATTAAAAGATATTGCAAGATTAGGGATATTTTTTTCCTTTCTATTTGATAGAACCTTAGGTATTTTTCTCTTTCCCTTAGTAGTGATGCTCTATTTTTTTACCTTTAAAGTTACTGCAACTTTATTTGTTTTAATCAGTTTTGTCTGTGCGGTGCTGTTATTGCTGAAGCTATTTTGGCTTTGGAAGATAGGAACAAGTGGGTTTGGACTTTCACAGTTCTATATATTTTTATATCTTTGCGCGCTAGAAATTTCACCACTGCTAATACTAGGAAAAGGAGTGGTTTACTAATAAAAAGGCAAAGGAATGGCAGAAAAAAAGAAGAAAGTAAAGTCAATATTAATTTCACAACCAAAACCTGAAGGAAAATCACCATACGCAACTATTGAGCAAAAGCATAAATTAAAGATTGATTATAGACCATTTATGCATGTTGAAGAAATCACAGCACAAGAGTTTAGAGAGCAAAGAATTTCTATCCTTAACCATGATGCAGTAATTTTTACATCTAAAAACGCTATGGATCATTATTTTGGAATGATGGATAAATTAAGACTAAGGGTTCCTGATTTTACAAAGTATTTTTGTGTTTCTGAAGCAATTGCACATTATTTGCAAAACTTTATTACTTACCGTAAACGTAAGGTGTTTACAGGAGAACAAACACTTGCTAGCTTAATTCCTGTTATGCAAAAACATAAAGATTCAAAATTCCTATTCCCATGTTCTGATGTGCTTAAAAAACAAATGAATAAGTCATTAGAAGAAAGTGGATTAGAGTATACAAAAGCTCAAATGTATAAAGTAGCTTGTTCTGATTTGTCAGACTTAACAGATGTAAAATATGATGTTTTAGTGTTTTTTAGCCCAACAGGAATTAAATCTCTGTTAGAAAATTTTCCTAATTTTGAACAAGGAGAAACAAGACTTGCAGTTTTTGGCCCAACAACAATAAAATCAGTTGAAGAAAATGGTCTAAGAGTAGATATTGCAGCTCCTAATAAAAAGGCGCCATCAATGTCAATGGCCTTAGATCAATACATAAAAGAAGCAAATAAAAGAAGAAGATAATTTCTTTTCAAATAAATAATTTAAAGGAGCTTTCGAGCTCCTTTTTTTGTAATTTTATCAGATGTTTAAGTTTCCAAAAAAACAAAAGCTGTGCAATGAAACAGCAATAAAAAAAATGTTTTCTAACGGAAAATCATTTGTGGTTGAACCTATTCGTTTGGTTTGGAAAGTAGAAGAAAATACAGATAAGGAGGCTATAAAATCAATTATTGTAGTTCCTAAAAAGAAGTTAAATTTAGCTTCTACTAGAAGCATTGTAAGAAGAAGAATGAAGGAGGCTTATAGACTAAATAAAATAGAATTGGAAGCGTCTTTGAACAGTAAAAATATTCAATTGAATATTGCAGTTATTTATCAGGAAGAAGAAATATTACCATATAAAGTAATAGAAGAAAAAATAAAATTAATTTTAGGCCGTTTAAGTGAAGAAATATGAGTGTTATTTTTTCTTTTCTTTTTAGAACAATAATTGTGATTTATCAGAAAGCAATATCTCCTTTGTTGCCACCAAGATGTAGATATACACCAACTTGTTCGGCTTATGGATTGGAGGCAATAACAAAATATGGGCCTTGGAAGGGAGGAATACTAACTTTAAAAAGAATAATAACTTGTCACCCTTGGGGTGGGCATGGGCATGACCCAGTACCTTAATAAAGAAATTATGAAGAAAAAATTTAAAATCATTATTTTAGGAATTGTACTCGCAATTACCTCAGTTATATCAGTAGGATTTACTGATAACTATTTTGAGATTTCTAAAAACTTAGATATCTTTACTACTTTATATAAGGAGTTAAATACATTTTATGTTGATGAAACTGATCCTGGAGAATTAATGAAAGAGGGAATTGATAAAATGTTAAAATCATTAGATCCTTACACAACTTATATTCCTGAATCAGAGATTGAAGATTTTCGTTTTATGACCACAGGACAATATGGTGGTATTGGCGCTATGATTACAAAACGAAAAGAGTTTGTTTTTATAAGCGAGCCCTATGAAGGTTTTCCTGCACAAAAAGCAGGGCTTATGGCAGGAGATAAAATTTTAGAAATTAACGGAAAATCGGCTAAATCAAAAACAACTGAAGAGGTTAGTAAGGTGCTAAAAGGACAGCCAAATACTTCCGTTACTTTATTGATTGAGCGTCCTCATTTGGACAAGCCTTTTGAAGTTACATTTGAGCGGGAAAAAGTATCCGTAAAAAGTGTGCCTTATTCAGCATATATTGAAGATGGAATTGGCTATGTAAAGCTAAGAAGCTTCACTAGAAATTGTAGTAAGGATATAAAAAGTGCAATAGAAGATTTAAAGAAAGAAACAGAGTTAAAAGGATTAATTTTAGATTTAAGAAGCAACCCTGGAGGGCTTTTGAATGAGTCAGTTGATATTGTTAATCTTTTTGTAGAAAAAGGTGAAGAAGTAGTAAGTACAAGAGGAAAAATTAAGTCTTGGGAAAAATTATATATAGCAAACAACAAGCCGTTAGATACAGCCGTTCCTTTAGTAATCTTAATAAATTCTTCATCTGCTTCAGCTTCTGAAATTGTTTCAGGGGCAATACAGGATTTAGATAGAGGGGTGGTTATAGGTCAAAGAAGTTATGGAAAAGGCTTAGTACAGCAAACCCGAAAGCTGTCTTATAATTCTCAGTTGAAATTAACTGTTGCAAAGTACTATATTCCTAGTGGAAGATGTATACAGGCATTGGATTATTCTAATAGAAATGATGATGGGAGTGTAGGTAAAATAGCAGATTCATTAATGACTTCTTTTCAAACCAAAAATGGGAGAGAGGTTTTTGATGGCGGTGGAATTAATCCTGATATAATTACTGAAACAGGTATATTTAGTAATATTATTGTCTCTCTTTTCAGAGAGCGTTTATTCTTTGATTACGCAACAGACTTCAGATTTGAAAATGATAGTATTGCAACTGATTTCATTTTCTCAGATAGCAATTATGAACATTTTGTAGATTATCTTTCAGGCAAAGAATATACTTATAAAACAAAAACAGAAGAAGCGCTTGAAAAATTGAAAGAGAAAGCTACTGACGAGAAATATTTTGAATCTTTGAGTGATGAATATGAAGCTTTACTTACTCAGTTAGTAGCAAATAAAGGAGATGATTTATTTACAAATAAGGAGGAAATCAAAGAGATACTTACTGGAGAGATTAGAAGTAGATATTTTTATCAAATAGGAAGAATTGAAGCCGCATTAAATTTTGATCCTGAGTTAGAAAAAGCACTTGAGATATTACAAAATAAAGAAGAGTATGATCAGATATTAGAAAATGAATAAAGCAATAAATCAAATTCAACAAGTTTTATTTATCTTGTTAGGAGTCTTTATTCCAACCTCAATAGCAATAACAAATTTTATTCTTGCTTTATTAGCTCTGTGTTGGATTTTTGAAGGAAATTTCAAATCTAAATTTGAGCATATAAAGTCATCAAAGTGGGTGATTTCTGTTTTTGCATTAATAGGGTTGTATGGTTTAGGATTGCTTTGGGGAGGTAATCATTTGAATGCAGAATGGCAATTTCAAAGACTAGCCTTATTACTTATTTTCCCTGTTTTATTAAGCATGGAACTGAAGCAAAAAACGATTAAAAGGGCAGTAATAGCATTTTTAGGAACTGCTTTTATATCTGCATTGGCGGCTATTTTAATTAACAATAAAATTATTCTTCCTTTAGGAAATTATCTTTCTTTTATTGAGGTTTCATGGAGAAATTCTGCATTTATAACATATAATTATCATAATGTAATTCTTGCTCTTGCAACTACATTATCGTTCTATATTTTAGTTGAGAGGAAGAGTAAGTATCCTTATTTATTATTGTTATTTATTGCTATTTATACACTAAGTATATTTACTGAAAGAGGTAGGGCAGGACAAGTGATTTTTAATTTATCAGCAGTATTTTATATTTTGTACTACAATAGAAAGCATTTATTGCGATTAGTTGCACTCATGTTGTTGTTATTTTCTTTTCAGTATATTATATATAAATCAACAAAGGTTTATAAAAATAGGTTTGATGTTATGTCTAATATTATCCAAAATAATGGAGATGCAGGAGAGGGAAAACTAGAGGATATTCGTTATGTATTTGTTAAAGAGTCATTAAGTAGAGTATTAGAAAAACCATTACTTGGTTACGGAACAGGTAGTTTTGGAACTATTTTTAAAGCTGAGGTAAAATCAGGGCATTATTTTGATAAGCATACTACACCACATAATCAATATCTATATGTTTGGTTTGAATTAGGGGTATTAGGACTTATATTATTGCTCTCTATCTTTTATCATCAAATAAAGGATTTGTTTAAAAAGCAGGATGGTATTCATAGGATTTTACTACCTCTATCTTTTATGTTTTTGATGCTTGTTGATTCCTACTTCTTTATTTTTACTCTTACAATCTGCTATATTTTCCTATATACTATTTATATTAAGTATCAAGAAGAATAAACCCTTTTAATTCTCCTGTTTAGTGTAGCAAAAATTTCATAGGGTATTGTTTCTAATTTCTTAGCAATAGATAGTATTGTATTTTCTTTGCCAAAGATAATAACTCTATCTCCTGTTGTAGCAGTCGTATTACTTAAGTCAATTATGCAGGAGTCCATACTAATCTTTCCAATAATAGGACAAGGAGAATTATTCACTAAAATAGTTCCGTATTTTTCGCTTAACTTTCTATTTAATCCATCTGCATACCCAAAAGGGATGATGCCAACTTTCATGTCTTCTGTAGCAATAAATGAAGCATTATATCCAATCCCCTCTCCTTTTTTAATGGTTCTAACTTGAGTAATGACACTTTTTAGTGTACTAATTTGTTGTAAGTTTTTGTCATCAGCAACTCCAAAAAGTCCAATTCCTAATCTAACCATTTCATATTCCTTATTTGTAAAGCGTAATACACCATTTGTATTCAGAATATGTCGATCAACTTTATAACCAAAACATGTGAAAAATGTTGTGCAGATAGTATCAAAGATAAGACATTGTTTGTCTGTAAATTTATCATTTTCAGGATTGTCTGAAGTAGCTAAATGTGAACAAATACTTTGTATTTTTAGTTTTGGGTATTGCTGTAAAGTATCTATTACTTTTTTTACTTCATCAGGGTTAAACCCATAACGATTCATTCCGGTATTAAATTTAATATGGATGTTTAGTTCAGTGTTAAGCTCACCATATAGCTGGAGTAATTTGAAGTTATAAATTACAACATCTAATTTATTTTCAATAATTTTATTTGTGCTTTTTGTGCCAGGATTTGCAATTATAATTGGGATATTAATTCCACTTTCCCTTAAGCGACTCCCTTCTTCAAAATCAGCAACCCAAAGCGCATGAACTCCTAATAATTCTAGTTTTTTGGAAAGTACTATATCACCATGACCATAAGCATAAGCCTTTACAACAGCAATAACTTTAGTGCTAGGTTTTAGTTTACTTTTTAGATAGTTGAGGTTACTTTCTAAGTGATTAGTATTTACCTCTAATATAGTTTCGTGCGTAATTCCCATTGCTTATTTCATTTTACTTGAAAAACAACTTCTGCATAAAGGTTTATACTCTTGTTTTTCACCAAGTTGAACTAGGTTTTTGTTAGCATTTTTTCTAAAAGAGTGATTGGCAATTTCGTTACACTCTACACAAATAGCGTGTACTTTTGTGATATGTTCGGCAATCGCTAAAATTTGTGGCATTACCCCAAAAGGATTTCCTAAAAAATCCATGTCTAATCCAGCTATAATAACCCTTACCCCAGCATTTGCTAATTCATTACTAACAGCCACTAAGTCACTGTTAAAAAACTGAGCCTCATCAATTGCCACAACCTGAGCTTCATTTGCTAATTTCAAAATATTTTCAGCACAATCAATAGGTGTAGCTTGTATCGTGTTTTCGTCATGTGATACTACTTTTTGAGTATCGTATCTTTTGTCAATTTTTGGTTTAAAAACAGCAATATTGAGTTTTGCGAATTGGGCTCTTTTTAATCGCCTTAAAAGTTCTTCAGTTTTCCCAGAAAACATAGAACCACAAATTACTTCAATACTTCCTTTTTGCATTGGGTGATTTATTTGTGATTCTAAAAACATTTAGCGTAATTTGTTTTATTAAGTTTGCTAACAAAAGTATAAAAAGCAATTCCATTTTTTATGAATTTTAAAAGTTTGTTTTTATCTCTTCTAGTAGTATCTTTTTCAATAAATATGTTTGGAAAATCGGATACTACAAAAATTAATTCAGGAAGAGTTTTGATTGTAAGTAGTAGTTTGGCAGCTGCGTTAGGTGGCTCGTATTTGTATATTGAAAATTCATGGTGGTCGGATAAGCAAACAGCATTTTCTTTTGATGATGGGGCGGACTTAACCTACGCATTGAATGTTGACAAAGCAGGACATTTTATGGGTGGCCTTTTTGCTGCTAATCTTTTTTCTGGCTCAATGAGATGGGCTGGGATGAATAAAAAACAATCTCTTTGGTATGGAGCAGCATTTGGTTCTGGTTTACAACTTGCTATTGAAATGAAAGATGCTTATGCGCCTTACTGGGGCTTTAGTAAATGGGATTTAACAATGGGTTCATTAGGTGCTTTTTGGCCAGTAGCTCAGGAATATAATCATAATTTAAAAGGGATTGATTTTAAGATGTCTTATTACAAACGATCAAATATTTACTGGGATTTGGATAAGCAAAGAGGAAAAGAAACCAATAAATATGCTTGGCAAGATGACTATCCCAACCAAACCTATTGGATGGCATTTGATGTAAATCATTATGTTGAGAATTGCTGTTGGCCTGATTGGTTAAATGTAGCAATTGGTTTTGGGTTAGATGACACTCAATATTTGAATCAGCAAAATAAAAAGGTAGGAGGGAATAATGAATGGTATATAGCTTTGGATTATGATATGCCTAAACTTTTAAAAAAGTGGAATAGCCCAACAGGAAAAAAAGTAAAACATTGGCTTAACTATTTCCATTTCCCAGCCCCTGCAATAAGAATTAGTCCAAAACTAGAAATATATCCATTATTCCTCTAAATTTGTAAGATGTCAAAATTATATTTAATACCCACTCCCATAGGAAACTTGGAGGATATAACCTTTAGAGCATTACGCCTTTTAAAAGAGGTAGATATAGTGTTGGCAGAAGATACTAGGACAACAAAAAAACTTTTCTCTCATTATGAGATTGATACACAATTGGCAGCTTTTCATATGCATAATGAACACAAGGTGCTAGGAAAATGGATTGCCAGATTAAAGGGTGGAGAAACAATTGCTCTTGTATCAGATGCAGGAACTCCAGCTATTTCTGATCCTGGTTTTTTATTGGTTCGTGAATGCGTTAAAGAGGGTATTGAGGTAGATTGTTTGCCTGGAGCTACAGCCTTTGTTCCTGCTTTGGTTAATTCAGGATTACCATCAGAAAAATTTATTTTTGAAGGGTTTTTACCTGTTAAAAAAGGAAGACAGACAAGATTGATATTACTTGCAGAGGAAGAAAGGACTATGATTTTTTACGAATCACCACATAGAATTATAAAAACGCTAAGTCAATTTATGGAATATTTTGGGGAAGAAAGATTTGTTTCTGTTTCAAGAGAAATATCAAAAATGTTTGAAGAAACAAAAAGAGGGACAATGAAAGAGGTGAGAGAATACTTTGAAGAGAAAAAACCAAAAGGTGAATTTGTAGTAATAGTTGCAGGAAAATAATGGAGATGAAAGAATTCATACATAAAAAACCTTACTTGATTGCTGGGCCTTGCAGTGCGGAATCAGAAAATCAGCTTTTAACTATTGCTAAAGCTATTGAGGGTACTGCTGATGTTTTTAGAGCAGGAGTTTGGAAGCCAAGAACCAAGCCCAATTCATTTGAGGGGATTGGGAAAGAAGCCTTAACTTGGTTAAAAACAGTTCAGCAAGAAACAGGGATGAAAGTATGTACTGAAGTTGCTACAGCAAAGCATGTTGAGTTATGTTTAGAATCAGGAGTGGATATGCTTTGGATTGGTGCAAGAACAACTGTTAATCCTTTTTATGTGCAAGAAATTGCAGAAGCATTGAAAGGAGTAGATATTCCTGTTTTTGTAAAAAATCCAATACATCCTGAATTAGGATTGTGGTTGGGTGCTTTTGAACGCTTAAATAAAGTTGGAATTAAGCAATTAGCAGCAATTCATAGAGGGTTTTATAGTTATGAAAAATCAGTTTTCAGAAATGATCCTAAGTGGGAATTGCCCATCAAATTAAGAAAAGAAATTAGGGGTTTGCCAATTATCTGTGACCCGAGTCATATTGCAGGAAAAGCAACATTAATTGAAGATATTGCACAAACTGCAATGGATATTAATTTAGATGGGTTGATGATAGAAACACATAATAATCCGGCTGTTGCTTTAAGTGATGCCGAGCAACAAGTCAAGCCTGAAAAATTAAAAAATATCATGCAAAATTTAGTTTTGAGAGATACTAAATTAAGAGATGAACAATTTAAAGAACAACTGTTAGATTTCAGAAATCAGATTGATAATTTTGATACTCAAATTATTAGTTTACTTAATGGCAGAAAGCAAGTTGTAGAGAAAATTGCTGATTTTAAAAATGAAAATAGGTTGACTATTTTTCAGATTGAAAGGTGGTTTGAAATCTTGAGTACCAGAAAAAAAAATGCAAGTTTACTTGCTTTAGATGAGCAGATGGTAGAAGAATTATTTGCTTTAATACATAAATACTCAATACTTACACAAACTAATATAATGCGTAAGTAATGCAAAAAAATTGGAACATATTAAGCTCGGATAATTCAGTTGTTACTGCATTAGCAAAAGCTTTAAATGTATCTGAAATTGTAGGGCATTTATTGGTTTTAAGAGGTATTACAACTTATGATGAAGCTAAGTTATTTTTCCGTCCAGAAATTACTCATTTGCACGATCCTTTCTTAATGAAAGATATGCAAAAAGCTGTGGATAGAATCCAAACTGCAATTACAAATGGAGAGAAGGTTTTAGTCTATGGCGATTATGATGTAGATGGAACAACATCAGTAGCTATGATGTATTCTTTTCTTAAAAAACAAGTCAAAGAAATTGAATATTATATTCCTTGTAGATATGAGGAAGGGTACGGAATCTCATTAAAGGGAATTGATTATGCTAAGGAAAATAATTTTGCTTTAATCATTGCTTTAGATTGTGGTATTCGTGCAGTTAATCAAGTTGATTATGCAAATGAAAAAGGAGTTAATTTTATTATTTGCGATCATCATAATCCTGGAGAAAAAGTGCCTGATGCAGTGGCAATTCTAAACCCAAAACATACAGATTGTAACTATCCTTATAAAGAACTCTCAGGTTGTGGTGTGGGCTTTAAATTGATACAAGCCTTTTGTCAAAAAAATGAAATTGACTTTTCAGAAATTATAGAGTATTTGGATTTACTAACCGTAAGTATTGGAGCGGATATTGTACCAATGACAGGAGAAAATAGGGTGTTTTCGTTTTATGGTTTACAGCAAATAAATACTAATCCTAGAGTTGGATTAAAGGCATTAATGGAAGTAGCTAATAAAACTAAAAATGTAACAATAACTGATGTAGTATTTGGGGTTGCACCAAGAATAAATGCAGCAGGAAGAATTGAACATGCTAAAAAAGCAGTTGAGATATTAGTAGAAACCGACTTTACAAAAGCAAAGTTGTTTGCAGATAAAATTGAGGAAAATAATATAACTAGAAGAAGTTTAGATCAAAGTATAACTAAGGAGGCTTTGGGAATGATTGATCAGAAGAAGAAATCTACTGTTGTACATAGTAAAAATTGGCATAAGGGTGTGGTAGGAATTGTAGCTTCCCGCTTGATTGAAAACCATTACAAACCTACTATTGTTTTAGCAGAAAAAGATGGAATTTTGACTGGATCTGCTCGTTCGGTACATGATTTTGATTTATATAGTGCAATCGCTAAATGTGCGTATCTTTGTGAAAAGTTTGGGGGACATAAATATGCTGCTGGTTTGAGTATTAAAAAAGAAAACTTGGCACAGTTTATTGATGAGTTTGAAAAGGCAGTTAGTGAAAGCATTACTGAGGACCAGTTAACTCCAAAAATTAACATTGATAAAGTAATTGATATTGATGAGGTAGATGATAAATTATACAGAATTATAAAGCAATTTTCACCTTTTGGTCCCAAGAATTTATCACCTATTTTTGTAAGCAAAGCAGTGGTGGATAATGGCTATGGAAAGCAAGTAGGAGCAGATAGGACCCACCTAAGAATTAATGCAAAAAGAAGTAATGATTCTATTGCTGGCATTGGTTTTGGTATGGGAGATTTCTTTGAAAATATAAAAGATAATCAAACTTTTGATATGTGTTATTCCATTGATGAAAATGAGTGGAATGGTAGAAAAACTTTGCAACTGAGATTAAGAGATTTAAAGCCGAATAGTTAAAATCTTAACCTACATTTCTTCCTAAGGATTTAGCAATTTGGGTTTTTATTTTAGTAAGATGACTTAGGAGTTTAATCCCTTCCGTATCAATTTTACCTTCTTTTATTTGTTGTTGTAAATCTTTTATTTGCATATCAACATGTCCTTTCTTTAGGGACAAAATAGCTTTCTCAGTAGTTTTTCTTATTTTTTCATCTTCTCTTCCGGTATAGATTTTGTGGCGTTCTACCCAATTATTACTGATACTATGTTTACTACTTATAAGGTCAATTGCTTTTTGACTAACCTCTCTATTTTGATGATTGATTAAGTACTGCAAATCAATATTTCCTCTCTCCTCAATTACAATTATAATTTCTTCAAATAATGTGTGAAAATCTGGGTAAGTAAATGTGATGTTGTCGGCATCAAGATCACTTATAATTAAATTTGCTACACTTTCTTGATCCTCTTCTTCTGATGTGAAAGTGTCATTTCCATAGTTAATTAAAATTCGTAATATTTCTTCTTCCAGCTTAAATAATTTTCCAACTGAACTTAGTTTTTCTTTACCTTTACTTAGTGGTTTTGGATTTGTATTTCTTGTAGAAATAGGTTCAAAGGAGCTAGTACTTGCTCTTGCTTTTGCAACTTCACCTAATAGTACATTCTCCGAAATATCAAGTTTTTTACTATAAGTTTTACAGTATTGAGAGCGATTTAAGCTATCAGGAATACAAGAAATAGATTCAATAATATCCCTTTTAATATTTGTGATTTTAGTAGGGTCAGATATTGAATTTAGTCCTGAGATATTAATTTTATAATCTATAAAATCAATTGCTTCAGTAGTAAGGAAATTTTTAAAATCGTCAGTGGATAATTTTTTGGCAAATGAATCTGGGTCCTCTCCTTCAGGAAAGGCTGCAATTTTCACATTCATCCCTTCCTTTAAAATCATATTTATTGATTTGTAGGTTGCTTTTATACCTGCATTATCTCCATCAAAAAGTAAAACTACATTTTGAGCTAAACGATTAATAAGTTTTATTTGTTCTAATCCTAGTGCTGTTCCTGATGCTGATACTACATTTTCTATTCCATTTTGATACATGGAAATTACATCAGTATAGCCTTCAACTATATAACATAAACCTTCTTTCCCAATTGCATTTTTCGCAAAATTTAATCCATATAAAACTTTACTTTTATGGTAAATTAGTGTTTCAGGAGAGTTTAAATATTTTGCTTTTGCTTTTGCATTAAAGGCTCTTCCTCCAAATCCTAGCGTACGCCCTGAATAAGATTGAATAGGGAACATTGTTCTCTCTTTAAATCGGTCAACAATTTGCCCTGAACTTTCATTAATTAAAGATAAACCAGAGGAAACAAGCACCTCTTTATCATATGCTTTTTTTATTGCAACTTTACTAAAAGCATCTTTTGCTTTTGGATTATATCCTAGTTCAAACTTCTTTATAGTTTCCTCAGTAAATCCTCTTTCTTTAAAATAACTTAGTCCAACTGCTTTTCCCTCATCACTATTCCAAAGCATATCTTGGAAATAATCATTTGCAAAACTAGAAACGATAAATAAACTATCTTTTTCGTTTGATCGTTCTAATTGTTCAGAAGTTAGTTCTTCTTCCTCTATTTCAATATTATATTTTTTTGCAACAAATTTTAAGGCTTCTGGGTAATTGAAATGTTCAATTTCCATTACAAAATTGATGCTATTTCCACCTTTTCCACAACCAAAACATTTATAGATGCCTTTGGTAGGTGAGACTGTAAATGAGGGTGTTTTTTCATTATGAAAAGGACAGTTCCCAATATAGTTGACACCTCTTTTTTTAAGGGCTACAAAATCTCCTACAATTTCCTCTACACGAGCAGTTTCAAATATTAAATCTATTGTTTCCTTTGGGATCATTTCTTACGATTTATAACATAGTCCAACAATAGAATTAGGGATTCCTTAGCCTGATTATCTTCAAATTTATTTATAATTTCAACTGCATTATTATGATAGTTATGCATGGCTTTTTTAGCATATTCAAGTCCTCCATTTTCTTTTACTAATGCAATAACTTCAGCTACTTTAACATCATCTTTATGATGATTTTTTATGATATTGATAATGTAGTTTTTCAACTTTTTATCTACCGAGTTTAAGGTGTAGATTAAAGGGAGCGTCATCTTCTGTTCACGAATATCAATTCCTGTTGGCTTACCAATTAAAGGGCTTTGCGTATAGTCAAACAAATCATCTTTTATCTGAAAAGCAATTCCTGCTTTTTCACCAAATAATCTCATTCTCTCTACAACTTCTTTGTTTTGTCCTACTGAGTTGGTCCCACTAGCACAACAAGCAGCAATTAAGGTTGCAGTTTTCTGGCGGATAATATCAAAATAAACTTTTTCAGTAATATCTAGTTTTCGTGCTTTTTCAATTTGTAAAAGCTCTCCTTCACTCATGTCTTGAACTGCAGTACTCATTATTTTTAAAAGTTCAAACTCCTCATGTTTTACGGCTAATAACAAACCTCTACTCAATAAGAAATCACCCACCAAAACAGCAATTTTATTTTTCCAAAGTGCATTTATTGAGAAAAACCCTCTCCTGAAGTTAGCTTCATCAATTACATCATCATGCACTAAAGTTGCAGTGTGCAATAGTTCAATCATTGAAGCTGCACGATAGGTGTTTTCTTCAAATTTTCCAAAAAGTTTAGCAGATAAAAAAACGAACATAGGACGCATTTGCTTTCCTTTTCGTTTTATGATGTAATGCATAATGCTATCCAGTAAGGAAACATTACTCTTTAAGGAATCCTTGAACTTTTGCTCAAACAAATTCATCTCATCCTTAATAGGAGCTTTTATATGTTTTAGTATTGACAAAATAAGTGTAAACTAGAAGTGCGAATATACAAAGATTTCTTTCTGATAAATCCTATAAATATCTTTGTTAAAAAGTTATTTTAGCTTGTTTACTAATTGCCCACATGCTGCATTGATATCTTTCCCTTTACTCTTTCTTAGTGTAACTAATATATTGCGTTCCTCTAGATATTTTATGAAGTTATCAGTAACTCTGTTTGATGATTTTTCATATGGTAGATCATCAACTGTGTTGTATTCAATCAAGTTGATTTTACAAGGACTTGCTTTAGCAAATTGTGCCAGTTTTTGCGCATCTTCAATACTATCATTTAAGTCCTTGAACAAGATGTATTCGTAAGTAATTCTACTTCCTGTTTTGTCATAAAAATAACGCACAGAATCTCTAAGCTCTTCTAAGTTAATTTTCTGATTGATAGGCATAAGAATATCTCGTTTGCTATCGCTTGCAGAATGTAGTGAAATAGCCAAGTTAAAACGGACCTGATCATCAGCTAATTTTTTAATCATTTTAGAAATTCCAGCTGTTGAAACCGTAATTCGCTTTGGAGACATTCCCATACCTTGTTCTGTAGTGATAAAATTAATGCTAGATAATAATGCTCTGTAGTTTAAAAGTGGCTCTCCCATTCCCATAAACACTATATTGGAAAGGGGTTTCCCAAAGTTGGAAATTGCTTCTTCATTTAGAATAAATACTTGGTCGTATATTTCTGAAGCGGTTAGGTTTCTTTCTAATTTTAAAGTTCCAGTAGCACAAAATTCACAAGCCAAACTACAACCCACCTGTGATGATACACAGGCAGTTAATCGATTTTTAGAAGGAATTAAAACCCCTTCTACTAGTAATTTATCGTGTAGCTGTAAACTGTATTTTATTGTGCCATCTACACTTCTTTCTCCTTTATGAATTTTTACAGGATTGATGCTATAATGTTCCGCAAACAAATCACGCATTACTTTTGATAATGAAGTCATTTCATCAAAAGAAGTTGCTCTTTTTTTCCATAGCCATTCCCATACTTGTTTGGCTCTAAATTTGGGTAATTTATGTGTTGCACAGAATTTTTGTAAATCCTCAACACTTATATCTCTGATGTCTGTTTTTTTCTCCATTATGTTTGCAAAGATATATTACTTTTGTGCTATGCGATTTTTAACAGCCGATTATTTATATTCTTTATCTGTATCTCCAATAAAACAGGGTGTTTTACAAATTTCTGATAAAGGAGAGGTTATTAGTATCTTTGAGAATAGAAATGAAGTGCCTCAGGATAAATTAGAGATCTTTGAGGGTATTATTTGTCCAGGATTTGTGAATGTGCATTGTCATTTGGAGCTTTCTCACCTTTTGGGAAAGGCTGAAAAAGGAAAAGGTTTTTTGGATTTTGTAGGGACAGTTCAGCAAAGAAATAAATACACACCAGAAGAAATTCAAGTTGCAATAGAAAAAGCTGAAAAGCAGATGATTTCTAATGGTATTGTTGGGGTGGGCGATATTTGCAATACAAACGATACGCTTTTGCAAAAGCAAAAAGGGAATCTGAAATATTATAATTTCATAGAAACTTTTGGTGTGCATGAACACAAGATTGATGTTGTTTTTTCTCAAGTATCTGACTTAAGAAAGGAGTTTAGAAATGCTGGACAAAAAGCAACTATTGTGCCTCACGCTCCTTATTCTGTTCCTCCAAAATTGATGAGCAAGATTGCAAATTCCTTTGATAGAAATGATGAGTTATTCACTATTCACAATCAAGAAGCAAAAGAAGAAAATGAACTTTTTGTAAATAAAAATGGAAAGTTTTTTGATTGGTTAAATAGTATAAAAGCAAGTTCATCTATTTGGTTAAATAGAGATAAATCAATTGATATTTTGGATGAGTTAGATAATACAAAAATGCTTTTAGTACATAATACATTTGCTAAAAAAGAGGATATAACAGCAGATTATTATTGTACTTGTCCAAAAGCAAATTTATATATTGAAAATACTTTGCCTGACTATTCTATTTTTGATGTAAGTAAATTATGTGTGGGAACCGATAGTTTGGCTTCTAATGATTCTCTTTCTATTTTGGAGGAACTATTGGTTATTCAGGAAAACTCAAATTTTGATATGAGCACACTCCTTAAAATAGCCTGTAAAAATGGGGCAGAAGCTTTGGGTTTTGAAAGTTTAGGGGCCTTTGAAAAAGGTAAAATTCCTGGAGTAAATTTGATTGTGAATTTTGAAAAAAATATAGTTAAGAAACTAATATAGAAGCAATCTTCAAATCCTCTTTAGTTGTAATTTTTAGGTTTTTCTCTTCACCTAAAAGCGTATTGATTTTCCCGCCATTTGATTCAAACACTGATGCATCATCTGTAAAAATATCAGAAAAATTTTGATTGTATGCTTCTTTTATATCAGCACTTAAAAAGCATTGTGGAGTTTGTACTTTATACAAATTATTTCTATCTATATGTTTAGAGTTCTCCCCCTCAATTTTTCGTATTGAATCCTTTACTGGAACAATAGGAATTACTCCAATTCCATTTTTTGTTTCAGCAACTAAGCTGTCAATTAATATAGTAGAAATAAGCGGACGAACACCATCATGAATAGCAACAATAGCATTATTGTTTATTTTATCTAATCCATTTTTTACAGAATGAAATCTTGTTTTTCCACCAGCAACTAAGGTGTATTTTTGAGTGAATTTATGTGCATTGCATAATTCTTGCCAATACTCAAATTGCGAACTTGGTAAAACTAAAACAATTTCCTCAAAATGAGAAAATTGTTTTAAAGTGTGCATCAATATAGGGGCGTTATTTATTAGTAAAAACTGTTTTGGAATATCTGCATTCATGCGCTCTCCTTTTCCTCCAGCAACTATTAAAGCAACTTTTTGCATGTTATAGTATCAACATTGCATCTCCATAAGTATGGAAATTATATTTTTTCTTAATTCCTTCTTTGTAGGCTTTTTTCAATAAATCCAATCCTGAAAATGCTGCTACTTGCATCATTAATGATGATTTTGGTAAATGAAAATTAGTTAGCATACAGTTTGCAATTTGGTAGGTGTGTGGAGGGAATAAAAAGATATTTGTCCAACCTTTATAAGCAATAACTTCACTTTTAGTTGATACTGAACTTTCTAATGTACGCATTACAGTTGTACCAACAGCACAAATTCTACTTCCTGAATTTTTAGCTTTATTGATTTTCCCTGCTGCTTCCTCTGAAATAATAATTTCTTCCGATTCCATTTTATGTTTGGAAAGATCTTCCACCATAATTTGATTAAATGTCCCCAAACCAACATGAAGTGTTGTTGCAGCAAACTCAACTCCTTTTAGTTCCATTTGCTTCATTAATATTTTACTAAAATGCATCCCTGCAGTAGGTGCCGAAACAGCTCCTTCATGCTTTGCGTAAATAGTTTGAAAGCGCTCAGTATCCTCTTCTGTTGGCTCTCTATCAATGTGTTTAGGAAGTGGAGTTTCTCCTAATGAAGTTAAAGTCTCCTTAAATTCTGCATGTGTTCCATCAAAAAGAAAACGCAATGTTCTTCCTCTTGAAGTTGTGTTGTCAATTACCTCAGCAATTAATTCGTCATTATCCCCAAAGAATAATTTATTTCCAATTCTAATTTTTCTAGCTGGATCAACCAATACATCCCAAAGTCTGTTTTCTTGATTTAATTCTCTTAACAAGAACACTTCAATCATTGCACCCGTTTTTTCTTTGTTAGCATATAATCTAGCTGGAAAAACTTTTGTGTTATTAGTAGCAATTACATCTCCTTCATCAAAATAATCACCAAGATCAGAAACATTTTTGTGTTCAATTTCTCCTGTTGACCTATGTACTACCATTAGTTTTGCATCATCACGATTTTCAATAGGGCTCTTTGGAATTCTTGTTTGAGGCAAGTCAAACTTGAACATTGATAATTTATATTTCATCTGATTTAGGTTTTGGTTTTACCTTTAGGAAATACCTGAAGGGTGTAATTTTAAGCCGGCAAATATAAAGCATTGGCAAGCGGAAGTCAAGTGATTAGCTATTTAGTTGCTTTTCAAACTCATCTACATCTAGTGCGTTAGCTAGTTGGTAGTTGCCAATAGCAGTACGACATAGTTTTGAAAGGTGACCTCCACTTTTTATTGCAGTTCCAAAATCATGAGCTATGGAGCGAATATAAGTCCCTTTACTACACTTTATTTCAAAACTTACTTTTGGCATTTCTATGGCTGTAATATCAAAAGAATTGATGCTTACTTTTCTAGCTTCAATCTCAATACTTTCTCCTCTTCTTGCTTTTTCATAAAGGCGTTCTCCACCTCTTTTTAGTGCAGAAAATATGGGTGGTTTTTGGTATATCTCTCCAGTAAATTGATGGGTAGTCTCTTTAATTAACTCATCTGTAATGTGTGAAGTTTCAAAGTTTTTATCTACTTCCGTTTCCAAATCATAACTAGGAGTAGTGCCTCCTAAAGTAATATCGCCTGTATAGATTTTTGCCTGTCCTTGAAGCTCAGAAATTCGTTTTGTGAATTTTCCTGTACAAACAATAAGTAGTCCGCTTGCTAAAGGATCTAAAGTTCCGGCATGCCCTACTTTTATCTTTTTTAGATTATATTTTGTGCGGATTAGATTTTTAATCTTTCTCACTACATCAAAGGAAGTCCATCCTAAAGGCTTGTTTATCAATAAGATTTGACCAGATAAAAAATCATCTACTGTTTCAGGAAATTTATCCATACTATATTAGTGACGTTGCTATTACAATTCCTCCAATAGCAAAGCAATAGTAAGCAAAGTATTTAAGCTGACTACTTTTTACTAATTTTATCATCCATTTACAAGCAATCATCCCTGTTAAAAATGCAAAAATGAAGCCAATAAATAGTGCTAAAAAGTTTGTGTCAGTTGCTGAAATTTCTCCTGATAAAATATCTTTGGCCATTTTCCCAAATATTAAAGGAACAACCATCAAGAAAGAGAATCGTGCTGCCTTTTCTTTATCAATTCCTAAAAGTACAGCAGTTGATATTGTTGCTCCTGAGCGTGAAATTCCTGGTAAGATGGCTATGGCTTGTGAGATCCCAACAAGAATAGCATCTTTGATTCCAACTTGTTTTTCTGAAGCCTTAGCTGTGTCAGCCAAGAATAATAACAAACCAGTAATTAAGAGCATTCCTCCAACTAAGGTTAATGCTCCACCAAATAGCGCCTCTATTTCGTCATTGAAAAATACACCAACTAAGGCTGCTGGTATCATGGATAAAACAATTTTTAAAGAGAATTGAAAGGACTCGTTATTTTTGAATTGAAATAATCCTGAAAATATTTCAATTAAATCTTTTCGGAAAATAATAATAGTGGATAGAGCTGTTGCAAAGTGCAATACAACCGTCATTAACATACTTTCTTGCCCAACTTTGTCTTCTCCTAGAATTGCTTTTGCAATTTCCAAATGCCCACTACTGCTAACAGGCAAAAACTCAGTTAATCCTTGAATAATTCCAAGGATAATCGCATTAATAATTTCCATGTATTAAGCTTCTTTTCCTTTATACATTACTGCAAAGATTTCAATTACAAATCCTATTGCTAATAAAATTGGAGCAAGTGTTAACCTTTGGAAATTAAATATCTCATCAGAAAATTTTGTAGGATCTTCTGACCCTCCTCCAATCATCAAAATTAGTCCGCTAGCCATAAATGCTAATCCGACAAATAATAAAATGTAATTCTTTTTTTTAAATGCAAAATCCATAGGTAATGTTTTAGTTGTAAAGTTCGCTTTCGTTTTGTTTTATAAATTTTCGTACTGCAAAAAATGTTGAAATCCAGCTGAGTAAAAATCCTGAGATAAATATCAGTAAAAAGATGATTCCAATTATTTTTAAGTCGGTAATATTAAGCATGCTTGCTGTTTCGCTTTGTACCATCTGTATAGAACCAATCAGCATAAAAATAGCAAATATTGAGCTGTAGATTCCTTGATAAATTCCTTTAATCAAAAAGGGCTTTTGAATGAAGCTATTTGTGGCTCCAACAAGACGCATAGTGCGAATTAAAAATCGTTTGGAATAAACAGAAAGTCGTATTGTATTATTGATAAGAGCAAATGCAATAACAAAAAGTAAAATACAAAATGCAAGCAGAAAAAAACTTAGTCGATTAACATTGCTATTTAGTTTATTAATTAAACTTTCTTGATAAAAAATATCATGAACAGCTGTATTTTTACTCATTTCACTTGTGATTATTGCTAAGCTATCGGTATTCGCATAAGCTGCATTTAGCTTTACATCAATAGAAGGTAAAAGTGGGCTATACCCTAAAAAAGAAACAAAATCCTCTCCTAAATCTCTTTGCAAATCAATTGTTGCTTGTTCTTTGGAAACAAAAGTGCTACTTTTTGCAAATGTAGCTGCATCTAGTGTTTTATGAAATTTTATAATTTCCATTTCATTTACATCCTCCTTTAGCATGATGGTAAAGCCAACATTTTCTTTTACATAGTTGGATAGCCTTTGTGCATTTATCAGCACTAAACCTAATAATCCAACTACAAATAAAACAAGGGATAAGCTAATCACAACTGAAGCTGATGACGATAATATTCGTCTGTTTAATGATGTATTGTTGCTTGATTTCATATAGTTCGCTAAAATATAAAAATACAAATTACTAATTGATGTTATTCATTAACTTTGCAAACTGAATAATATTATAAGATGGATTACAATTTTAACGAGCTAGAAAAGAAGTGGCAAGGCTATTGGAGAGAAAACGAAACCTATAAAGTTTCAGAAGATGATAGTAAAGAAAAATACTATGTATTAGATATGTTTCCTTACCCTTCAGGCGCAGGGCTGCATGTTGGTCATCCACTAGGGTATATTGCTTCTGATATTTTTGCTAGATATAAAAAATTGAAAGGCTTTAATGTATTGCACCCAATGGGATACGATTCTTTTGGTTTGCCAACTGAACAATATGCAATTCAGACAGGAATTCATCCTGCTATTGCTACAAAAGATAACACAGAAAGATATAGAAAGCAGTTGGATCAAATTGGTTTTTCATTTGATTGGAGTAGAGAAGTGCAAACTTCTGATCCTAGATATTACAAATGGACACAGTGGATTTTTAAGCAATTATTCAATTCTTGTTATTGTAATGTGGAGGATAAGGCAATGCCAATTTCTGACTTGACAGATTATTTTGAAAAGCAGGGAAACTTAACTTCACAAGCCGTTTGTGATGATAATACTCCAAAATTTTCTGATGAAGATTGGAATAGTTTTTCTGAGGTAGAAAAAGAAAAAATGTTGTTGCATTATCGTTTGGCATTTTTGTCAGATACTTGGGTGAACTGGTGTGAAGGATTAGGGACTGTATTGGCAAATGATGAGGTAAAAGATGGACTTTCAGAAAGAGGTGGTTTTCCGGTAGAACAAAAATTAATGAAGCAATGGTCATTAAGGATTACAGCTTATGCGGATAGATTGATTTCAGGATTAGATACTGTAGATTGGTCTGATTCAATAAAGGAAATTCAAAAGAATTGGATTGGGAAATCAAAGGGTGCTTCTGTAAGTTTTAAGCTTGAAAACTCAGAAGATGAAATTGAAGTTTTTACCACACGCCCTGACACTATTTTTGGAGTGAACTTTATAGTGCTAGCGCCAGAACATGAATTGGTAGATACAATTACATCTTCTGAACAAAAAAAAATAGTTGGGGAGTATGTAAATACTGCAAAACTAAAATCTGAAAGAGATAGACAAGCTGATAAAACTGTAACCGGAGTATTCACAGGCGCTTATGCGATTCATCCTTTTACAGGAGATAAAGTGCAAGTTTGGATTGGAGATTATGTTTTGGCTTCTTATGGAACAGGAGCAGTAATGGCAGTTCCGTGTGGTGATCAAAGAGATTGGGATTTTGCTACTCATTTTGGTTTGGAAATCATCAATATTTTTGAGGGAATTGATGTAAGTGAGGGGGCAAATGAAGATAAAAGCGTAACAATTGCAAACTCTGATTTTCTAAATGGTTTGAAGGTTAAAAAAGCCATGAATTTAGCAATTTATAAAATTGAAGAAGGAGGTTTCGGAAAAGGTAAAATTAATTACCGATTAAGAGATGCTATTTTTAGCCGTCAAAGATATTGGGGAGAGCCATTTCCAGTATATTACAAAGGAGAAACAGCTTGTATTTTGGAGGATGACAAGTACGTTACCTTACCTCCTGTAGATAAATATTTGCCAACTTCAAGTGGAGAGCCGCCATTAGCAAGAGCCAAAAAAGAGGATTGGAATGTGTTTGAAGGTGATAGCATGGAAACGAATATCATGCCAGGTTGGGCAGGAAGTTCTTGGTATTTTTTAAGATACATGGATCCAAATAATGATGGTGAATTTTGTGCAAAAGAAAAGTCAGATTATTGGGGGCAAGTAGATTTATATATTGGTGGAGCCGAGCATGCTGTTGGACATTTATTATATTCTCGTTTTTGGACTAAATTTTTGTACGATAGAGGATTTATTGGCTTTGATGAGCCGTTCAAAAAAATGATTAACCAAGGAATGATTTTGGGAAGATCAAATTTTGTGTATAGAATAAAAGACACTAATACTTTTGTGAGTTTTGATAAAAGAAAAGAGCATAAAACTACTCGTTTGCATGTGGATATTGATTTTATTGATAATGATATGTTGGATGTAGAAAAGTTCAAAAACTGGAGGGAAGAATATGCTGATGCAGAATTTATTTTAAATGAGGATGGAAAATATTTGTGTGGGCATGAGGTAGAAAAAATGTCTAAATCAAAATATAATGTACAAACTCCTGACAAACTAGTAGAAGATTTTGGAGCAGATACTTTGCGTTTGTACGAAATGTTTTTAGGCCCATTAGAACAGTTTAAACCTTGGGATGTGAAAGGAATAAATGGGGTGCATAATTTCTTAAGAAAGTTCTGGAGATTAGTGCATGATGCAGAAAATAACTTTGAGGTTTCATTAGAAAAACCATCACAAGCAAATTATAAAACGCTACATAAAACCATTAAAAAAGTAGAGGAAGAAATAGAACGTCATTCTTTCAATACTGTTGTGAGTACTTTTATGATTTGTATAAATGAGCTAACAGAACAAAAATGTAATAGCAAAGAAATTATCACTGAGTTTACTATTTTATTATCTTCTTATGCGCCACATATTTCAGAAGAAATTTGGCAAAAATTAGGAAATGAAACTTCAGTTACTATGGCAACTTTCCCGGTATTTAATACGGATTATTTAGTAGAAAATGAAATAAATTATCCGGTTTCGTTTAATGGTAAAATGAGATTTAAAATTACTTTACCTGCTGAAATGACAAAAGAAGAGGTGGAAGCTGAGGTGTTGAAACATGAAAGAACGGCTCATTATTTAGAAGGAAAATCACCTAAAAAAGTAATTGTGGTGCCAAAACGAATTGTAAATATCGTTATTTAGATTTTGTATTTTAGCAAAGTGAAATCATTTATTCGCTTTCTTGTTTTTAGTAATATTTGGGTTGCATTTTGCGTCTTTGCTTTAGCTTTAAGTTCAGAATTATTACTGGAAACTACAAATCATAAAATTAGCCATTTTGTATTTTTCACAACTATATTTACCTATAATTTTCAGAGAGTTGTAAGGGTAAAAAAAGGCGCTAATCATATGCGTAAAGAATGGTTTTTAACGAATAAAATTGCTGTTTATTCGCTTATCCTATTAGGTGGAATAATAGGTATGTATTACTTTTTTAAATTCCAAATTTCTACTCAAATGGCAATCATATTTTCAGGTGTACTTTCTTTGCTATATCCTTTTGGTTTAAGAAGACTTCCTTTTAGTAAAATATTTATTATTTCTTTGGTGTGGACAATTAGCACTATGTTGTTATTGGTACTTGAAAATAACATCCCAATTACATACAATGTTATTTTGCAATTAATGTCACGATTTCTGTTTGTTTTCGCCATAACTATCCCTTTTGATATTCGAGATTTGAAGTATGATGCTCAAAATTTGAAAACAATTCCTCTTTTTTTTGGTGTTCAAAAATCAAAAATTATTGGAGTTTTGGCTTTAATTATTTGTGGTATAATTTCCTTTTTTCAATCTTTAGAAAATGACTTGATTTTGTCAAATTTACTAGCATTAATTTTGCTGTGTTTTGTGGCTTCAATTTTCATTGTAAAATCAGAAGAAAGCAAGGGGGAAATGTATTTTTCTTTTTGGATAGAATCCTTATGTATTTTGGGCTATTTCTTTTTGATAATTTCAGGTTTGATTTTTTAAATCATATTGCTTACTTTTACTGCATTATAAATTTCAAATAATGTCAGAAGAAACAACATCAGTACACTATATAAATTACTTGGCGCTTGATAAAGTGTTAGACGCTCAAAACCCTTTGAGTGGGGAAGGTAAATCAGCAGCTCATGAAGAAATGCTTTTTATCATCATTCATCAAACTTATGAATTATGGTTCAAGCAAATATTGCACGAAATAGAATCGGCAATGGATTTGTTTAAGGCAGGTAAAATTGATGAAAGTAATGTTGGGGTGATTGTTAGGAGAATGGATAGGGTGAATAAAATAATGACTACTCTAGTTGGGCAGTTGGATATTTTAGAAACTATGACTTCTTTGGATTTCTTGGATTTCAGGGATCAACTTTCTCCTGCATCAGGCTTCCAATCTCATCAATTCAGAAAACTAGAAGTGATGTTAGGACTTAAAATTAAAAAAAGACATCAGTTTGGAGGCTGTCCTTATCATGCACAATTTGAAGGAGAAAAGAAAGAAGAAATTTTATCTTTAGAAGAAAATGAATCCCTTTTTACTTTGGTGGAAAAATGGTTGGAACGCATTCCTTTTTTGAATATGGAAGGTTTTGATTTTACTGCAAAATATGAAGGAGCAGTAAATGAAATGTTGGATAAAGAAATTGATGGAATTAAAGCTGCAAATTTAACGGATAGCGATAGAGAAATCAGAATAAGAATGATTGAAGAAAACAAAAAGTATTTTGAAAGAGTACTTTCTGAAGCAGATCATAATAAAGCAATGGAAGAGGGAGAAACGAAACTCTCTTACAAAGCAACTATGTCTGCATTGCTTATCAATTTATACCGTGATCAACCTATCTTGCATTTACCTTATCAGTTTTTAAGAAGTTTAGTGGAGCTAGATCATAAAATTGCAACTTGGAGGTTTCGTCATGTACAAATGGTTGAAAAAATGTTAGGACAAAAAATTGGAACTGGAGGAAGCTCAGGACAAGGATATTTAAAGCAAACTGTGGATAAGCACAAGCTTTTTACGGATTTGGCAAATATCTCTACACTGATGATTTCCCGCTCTTATTTACCAGAATTACCACAAAACATAAAAGATACATTAGGATTTAATTACAAAAAATAGATTATGAAAAAACTACTACTGGCATTCTTTATTCTTTCTTCTTTTAATTCAAAAGGAACGATACATACAATAGGAGTATGGGGGGGATATTATGAGTTCGTTCCAGCTAGTATTACAATTCAATTAGGAGATACTTTGGAGTGGGAGCCTTTTGCCGGACTACTTCCAATGATGCTTCATACTATAACCTCTGATAACATTCCTGTTGGAGCAGTTTCTTTTGATCAGGTATGGCAAATGCCTGCAGATACCTTTTTCCAATATATTCCACAAGTTGCAGGGCTGTATCAATATGTTTGTACTCCTCATATTCCAAATGGAATGATTGGAGAGTTTACTGTTATTAATGGAGCTAATACACAAACTTATGTGCCTGATGATAATTTTGAACAAGCACTTATTAATTTAGGATATGATAATGCTTTAGATGATTATGTAACTACTGCAAACATCAATACAGTAACGTCTTTAGATGTTAATTCTCAGAATATATCTGATTTAACAGGAATAGAAGATTTTATTGCTTTAGAAAACTTATTCTGTTACAATAATCAACTAACAAATTTAAATGTAAGTAATAATCCAGCATTACATCATCTTTATTGTTTTGGGAATCTACTAACGTCACTTGACGTAAGTAATTCCCCTTGCTTAAATTGGCAAGAGCCTGCTTTTAATGCTAATGGAGGCTGGAATACAACTATTGATAATCCAAATTTATTTTGTATTCAAGTAGATGATGTAACTTGTTGGAACAATAATTATATTTGGTCTATTGATACAACTTATCAATATTACAGCACTAATTGTAGTGGGACATCACTACAAGAGTACACTAAAAATAAAGAACTTCTTAAAGTAACAGACCTATTAGGAAGAGTAACAAAAGGCACTAAGAATGAAGTTCTCTTTTACATCTATGATGATGGAACAGTTGAGAAAAGAATAAATATAGAATAAATGAATTTAGATTTAAAAAATAAAAATGCAATTGTATGTGGTAGCACCCAAGGAATTGGTGAGGCATCTGCAATTGAATTGGCAAAATTAGGAGCAAACATCACGCTAATTGCCCGAAACGAAAGTAAACTTTTAAATGTGTTAAACGATTTGGATAAATCCCAAGGGCAAATACATTCTTTTGTTTGTATTGATTTTTTGGACACTGAAAAACTAAAAGAAGAAGTAAATCTTTTAAAAGGAGCTTATCATATTTTGATAAACAATACCGGAGGACCAGCAGGAGGACCTATTACTGATGCAAAAACAGATTCTTTTGAGGATGCATTTAGAATGCATTTGGTAAACAATCAGATTTTGGTTCAGAAAGTTATTGAAGGAATGAAAAAAGAAGGTTTTGGAAGAATTATAAATATTATTTCTACTTCAGTAAAAGCCCCAATTCCAGGGTTGGGAGTTTCTAATACCATCCGTGCAGCAGTTGCTAACTGGGCAAAAACACTTTCTATTGAAGTAGGAGCTTACGGAATTACGGTAAACAATGTATTGCCAGGATTTACGGATACTAACCGATTGAAGACTTTAATTACAAAGAAAGCATCTATACAAGGAAAAACAGAAGAAGAAATTGCAAACACAATGAAATCATCTGTGCCAGCTAATAGATTTGGACAGGCATATGAAACTGCAAATGCTGTGGCCTTTTTATGTAGCCCAGCAGCAAGTTATATTAACGGAATTAACCTCCCAGTTGATGGTGGTAGAACAGCTAGCTTGTAATGGAAAAGATTTTAAATTATATAAATGGAGAGTTAGTAGCACCAACAAACGGAAATTATTTAGATAACTACAATCCATCTAACGGGGAGGTATATTCTTTAATTCCAGACTCTGAAAATCAGGATATTGACAATGCAGTAGCGGCTGCCAAAGAAGCGTTTAAAGGTTGGAGTAAAACTCCAAAACAAAAGCGTTCTGATATACTAATGAAGTTAGCTGATACGATTGAAAAGTATTCAGATGAATTGATAAAAGCTGAAAGCAAAGACAATGGGAAACCAGAATCTTTAGCCGCTCATGTGGATATCCCAAGAGCACCTGCTAATATCAGATTTTTTGCAGGAGCAATCCTTCATGATAGTTCTGAAATGCATGAAATGGACGGTATGGCAATCAACTATACTTTGCGTCAACCAGTAGGAGTAGCAGCTTGTATTTCTCCATGGAATTTACCCCTTTATTTATTGACTTGGAAAATTGCACCAGCACTTGCTGCAGGAAATACAGTAGTCGCAAAACCTTCTGAAGTTACACCAATGACCGCTTACATCTTAAGTAAAATTTGTATTGAAGCAGGATTGCCAAAAGGAGTTTTAAATATTGTTCACGGATTAGGAAGTAAAACAGGAGACCCTCTTACCACTCACCCAGACACACCAATTGTTTCCTTTACTGGAGGTACTGTTACTGGAAAACATATTGCAACTGTAACAGCACCAATGTTCAAAAAACTCTCTTTGGAATTAGGAGGTAAAAATCCAAACATCATTTTTACAGATGCTGATTTTGATAAGGCAGTAAGTATGTCCGCTCGTGCAGCATTTACCAATCAAGGACAAATTTGTTTGTGTGGTTCTCGTCTTTTTGTACAAGAAGAAATTTACGATAAATTTAGAGATGCTTTAGTTACTAAAACATCAAAATTAAAAGTAGGTGATCCAAAAGACACTACATCTAATTTAGGTGCAGTAGTTTCCAAGGATCATATGGAAAAAATCCTAGCAAAAATTGAGTTAGCAAAAACTTTAGGAGGAAAGATTTTAATTGGAGGAGAAAGAGAAATACTAGAAGGAGAGCTGAAAAATGGGTACTATGTTCAGCCAACAATTATTGAGGGACTTTCTTCTGATTGTGATATAAATCAAGAGGAGATTTTCGGACCTGTTGTTTCCTTAATTCCTTTTAAAACAGAAGAAGAAGTAGTGGAAATGGCCAATTCAACTAAGTATGGATTATCAGCATCTATCTTTACCGAAAATATAAGTAAAGCCCACAGAGTTGCTGCAAATATTGACTCTGGAATTGTGTGGATTAACACATGGCTTTTACGAGATTTACGAATCCCTTTTGGAGGCATGAAACACTCGGGTGTTGGAAGAGAAGGAGGATTTAAATCCCTACAATTTTTTACAGAACCTAAAAATGTTTGTGTTAAAATATAAAATGGAATGCCAAGTTGCACATATTAAATTAGTTGATGCTGAAGAAATTCGTCCTTTAAGACATAAGATGCTACGTCAAGGCAAAACTTATTCAACTACTTCCTACAACAGAGATAATGAAAGGCTCACCTTTCATTTAGGAGTTACTGTAGATGAAAAGATTGTGAGTTGCGCTACTTTCTACCCAGAAGAAACAAATAAAATGCGAGATAAAAATCCGTACAGATTAAGAGGAATGGCTACAGATTCCAATTACCTCCGAGAAGGATATGGTAGACAGATCATGCAAGAAGCTTTTCAGATATTAAAACTAAAAGAATGTAATTTACTTTGGTGTAATGCAAGAATTATAGCGGTTCCTTTTTATCAATCTGTCGGTTTTCAAGAAATAGGAGATTTATTTGATATCTCAGACATAGGCCCACATTATTATATGTATAAAAGAATAAAATAAATGAACGGAGAGAAATTTAATTCAGATAGAGCACCACAAGCAGTAGGATTATATCCTCATGCTCGCAAGGTTGGCAATATATTGTACTTATCAGGAGTAGGACCCAGAAAAGCAGGACAAACAGATATTCCGGGAGTAACATTGAATGAAAGAGGAGAAATTGAAAGTTATGATATAGAAATCCAATGTCATTCTGTTTTTGATAACATCCGTTTTATTTTAGAAGATGCAGGTTCATCTTGGGATAACATTGTAGATATTCAAGTTTTCCTTACCAATATGAAAGATGATTTTAAGATTTACAATAAAATTTATGCAGAGTATTTTAAGGAAAATCAACCTTGCAGAACAACTATTGAAATAAAGAGTTTACCCACTCCAATAGCCATAGAACTGAAAGTAATAGCAACCATTTAAATAAAAAATTATGAGCGCAATAAGAAAACCTTTTAACTTCCTGAAATGGATAGAAGACAATAAAGATTTATTAAAACCACCAGTTGGAAACAAGTGTTTATATACCGAATCAGGTGATTTTATCATTATGGTAGTTGGTGGCCCAAATGCAAGAAAGGATTATCATTATAATGAAACAGAAGAGTTCTTTTATCAGATAAAAGGAGATATTGTTGTTCGTATTCAAGAAGATGGAAAAGCGGTGGATGTGCCAATCAAAGAAGGAGAAGTTTTTTTATTGCCAGCAAAAGTTCCTCACTCCCCTATGCGTTCGGAAGGTTCTATAGGTTTAGTGATTGAATGTAAAAGAACAGCAAACGAAAGAGATGGGTTGATGTGGTTTTGCGATAATTGTAATGAGCCTTTACATGACACTTATTTTCAGTTAACCAATGTAGAAAAAGATTTCCAACCAAGATTTAAGGATTTCTATTCTTCAGAAGAAAAAAGAACTTGTAACAGTTGTGGACACACTATGGAAGCAGATAAAAGATTTATATAATGAAACGATTTAAGTTCATGAACACAATTAAAAAATATTAAAGTGAGTAAGAAAAAATTATTTACAATTGACATTCATACGCATATCCTCCCAAAGGATATTCCAGATTTTAACAAACGATTTGGGTATGGAGAGTTTGTACAGTTAGAGCATCATAAGCCTTGCTGTGCCAAAATGATGATGAATGATCAGTTTTTTAGAGAAGTAGAATCTAATTGTTGGGATCCGAAAGTAAGAATAGAAGAATGTGATCATCAGGATGTTAATGTTCAAGTTTTATCTACCGTTCCGGTTATGTTTTCTTACTGGACTAGCCCTAGAGATGGGTCGGATATTTCTAAATTTATCAATGATGATTTGATAAAAGTAGTGGATGAAAACCCGAAAAGATTTGTTGGTTTGGCAAATGTGCCTATGCAGAATACTGACATGGCAATTAAAGAATTGGAAAGAGCTAAAAAACTAGGATTTAAAGGAGTTCAAATTGGTTCTCATATCAATAATTTAAACCTGGATGATCCTTCCTTTTTTCCGTTTTATGCAGCATGTGAAGAGTTGGATATGTGTATTTTCGTTCACCCTTGGTGGTGGATGGCAAAAGAGAAAATGGATAAATATTGGCTTTCATGGTTGGTGGGTATGCCAATGGAAACTTCTCTTGCAATTTGTTCTATGATTTTTAGTGGAGTGTTCCAAAAATTCCCAAAATTGAGAGTTGCCTTTGCTCATGGTGGAGGTTCTTTTCCTGCAACTATCGGTAGAATTGAACACGGTTTTAATGTGCGTCCGGATTTAGTTGCGGTGGATAATAATGTAAATCCAAAAGATTATTTAGGTGAGTTTTGGTTAGATTCTTTGGTGCATGATGATAAGATGTTGGAGTATCTTGTGGAATTAGTAGGTGAAGATAAAGTAGCACTTGGTACTGATTATCCTTTCCCTTTAGGTGAATTAGAACCAGGAAAATTGATACACGGTATGCCTTACCCGATTAATGTAAAAGAAAAATTACTTTCAGGAAATGCATTAAATTGGTTAAATATGAAAAAAGAGGACTTCATATAATGAAAGGAATTTTTGAAATAGGAAATACAAAATGTCAAGTAGATTTCTCTAAGGGAAATGACATTTCAATTCCCTTAAATTTTAATGGAGAGCAGCCGAATACTTATGGGGTTGATATAGCAAGTTCAGCACCTTACAAAGATGGAAAATTTATTGGGGACACCCGAAAAGGTGGTCCTTGTAATTTTGAAACTTATAGTTTTACCCCGCATTGTAACGGAACGCATACCGAATGTATTGGTCATATTACAGATGAAAGAATAGATATTTTATCTTCTTTGAATGATGAGATGATTCCATCAACTTTAGTTTCTGTTACCCCAAAAAATACTAATGAAAATTATACTCCTGATTTAAATACAGAGGATTTAGTTATTACTAAAGAGGATTTGGAATTGCAACTAAAAGGAGTTAATCCTGAATTTTTGAAAGGAGTTATCATTCGTACCTCACCTAATTCTGAAAATAAGAAAAGTAGAGATTACATGAAAGAAACCCCTTCTTTTTTTAGTATTGAGGCAATGGAATATTTAGTAAGTTTAGGAATTCAGCATTTATTGTTAGACACCCCCTCAGTAGATAGATTATTTGATGACGGACACCTTTCTGCACACAATATTTTTTGGGAAACAAAAGGAAAAGCGTTCAATCTGAATACTCAAAACAAAACCATTACAGAAATGATATTTGCTCCTGATTATTTAGAAGATGGAGCTTATTTATTAAATCTGCAAATCCCTGCATTTGTTTCGGATGCAGCACCTAGCAGACCTATTTTATACAAGATAAATGAATTATAAAAACACAGTAGAATTTGCTTCAGAATTGGATGCAAAAGATATATTAAGCAGCTATAGAAATGAGTTTCTTATTCCATTACAAAAAAATGGAGAAGAGCACATTTATATGTGTGGAAACTCACTTGGATTACAGCCTAAAAGAACTAAAAAATTTTTAAATCAGGAGTTGGAAGATTGGGCTACTTTTGGAGTGGAAGGACATTTTTATGCCAAAAACCCTTGGATGCCTTATCATGAGCTTTTAAGCGAGAGTTATGCTAAAATTGTTGGGGCAAAACCAACTGAAGTAGTTGCTATGAATACCCTTACAGTAAACTTGCATTTAATGATGGTTTCTTTTTACCAGCCTACTGAAAAAAAACATAAAATTATTATTGAGGGAGATGCATTTCCATCTGATATTTATGCGGTAGAATCTCAGATAAAACATCATGGACTTTCTCCTCTAACTTCTTTAATAAAATTAAGACCAAGAGACGGAGAATCTGCAATTAGAACAGAAGATATTCAAACAATAATTGAGCGTGAAGGAGATGAAATTTCACTTATTATGTTGGGAGGAGTAAACTACTATACGGGTCAGGTTTTTGATTTTGAAAACATTGTAAAATTAGGACATGCTAAAGGAATAAATGTTGGTTTTGATTTGGCGCATGCAGCAGGAAATATTAAATTAGAACTTCATAAATGGGGGGTTGATTTTGCAGTTTGGTGTTCTTATAAATACTTAAATTCTGGTCCTGGTTCTGTGGCAGCAGCTTTTGTGCATGAAAGGCATCATAGCACAAACCTGAATCGTTTTGCAGGTTGGTGGGGGCACAACATAGAAGATAGATTTAAAATGCCAGATAGATTTAATCCTATACAATCAGCTGAGGGATGGCAATTAAGTAATCCTCCAATTTTATCTTTAGCAGCAATTCGTGCTTCTCTATCTATTTTTGATGAGGTGGGAATGGATAAGTTAGTTACAAAATCTAAGGAATTAACAAATTACTTATTGTATTTATTAAATACAATCGATACTGATAGAATAGAAATTATTACGCCAGAAGAAAGAGGTTGTCAGCTTTCTATCCGAGTCCAAAATGGCAATAAAAATTTGTTTGATTCCATTACAGAAAAAGGAGTAGTTGCGGATTGGAGAGAACCCGATGTCATTCGTGTGGCGCCTACTCCACTTTACAATAGTTTTCAGGATGTGTTTAATTTTTATAATATCCTAAAAAAAGAATTATAATGCAAAAGAATATTACAATTGTAGGAGCTGGATTAGCAGGCTCATTATGTGCTTTATATTTAACCAAAAGAGGGCATCATGTTTCTATTTATGAAAGAAGAAACGATTTGCGTTCGGAGATTATTACTGCAGGCAAGTCTATCAATTTAGCACTTTCAAAAAGGGGTTTGACTGCATTAAAAAAGGTTGGTGTGGATTCTGAGGTAATGAAAATTGCTATACCTATGGATAAACGAATAATGCATGATGATAAAGGTAATTTAACAGAGCAACTTTACGGAAATGATGGTCAGGCCATTTATTCTGTATCAAGAGCACAATTAAATGTACTAATGATGAAATTAGCTGCAAAAAATGGAGCGAATCTTTATTTTAATGAGAAATGCGTAGAAGCTAACCTTGAACAGGCAAGTGTAGTTTTTGAAAACACTAATACAAATCAAAAGCAAACCGTCACATCTGATTTGATAATTGGAGCTGATGGAGCTTTTTCAGCCGTTAGGAAGCAAATGGTAGTTCAGTATGATCATGACTATAGTTATAATAAAATCGAACATGACTATAAAGAATTGCATATTCCTCCAGCTAAAAAAGGAACTTTTTTATTAGATAAGAATGCCTTACATATTTGGCCAAGAGGAGAGTTTATGCTTATTGCACTAGCTAACTTAGATGGCAGTTTTACTTGCACTTTATTTGCGCCTAAAAAAGGAGAGAAATCTTTTGAAGGTCTAAACTCAAAGTTAGAGGTAGAAAATTATTTCAGTACTATTTTTCCTGATTTTTTAGATTTAGTTCCTGATTTATATGAACAGTGGATTGCTAATCCTACTTCGGGCTTAGGTATTATAAAAACTTATCCTTGGCATATTAAAGATACTTCCGTGTTAATTGGGGATGCTGCTCATGCAACAGTACCGTTTTACGGACAAGGTATGAATGCAAGTCTTGAGGATTGCAGAATGTTAGATGAATTATTAGATAAGCATGGAGATGATTTAAAGTCATGCTTTGAAGAATATTCTAAAAGCAGAAAACCTAACGGTGATGGGTTGCAGGATTTGTCTATGCAGAATTTTATTGTAATGCGTGATAATACAGCTGATCCTACATTTTTACTACAGAAGGAAATAGAAAAGAAATTTTCTAATTTATATCCTGATAAATGGATTCCACTTTATTCTATGGTTAGTTTTACTAACATCCCTTATGCTGATGCTTGGGAAATTGGAATGAAACAAGAAAAAATGATGGAGGAAATTATGAAAATACCTAATATTGAAAAAGAGTGGGAAAGTGATGAAATTATGCGAAAAATGTTAAGTTTGGTGTAAATTATTACATTTTCGTGTAAAAATATAAAGTTTTGGTTGTTTTTCATTTTACTAAAATAGTGTATTTAAATTGGAAACTGATAAAAACCGCACAAAAATGACTAAAAACCGCACAAAAATGACTAAAAAAACTATATTTATACTAATAATTACGATTTTCTGCTCCTGTCAAAAAAATGAGTTAAAAACGATTATTCTATCTAAATCATCTGAAAACTATGTAAAATGGATGGAAAATGACAACACGATTATACTAGATGCTTACACCATAAAAAATACGGATAGTATTTTAGTATTAGCAGATGGAGTCATTTTAACAGGAGGAGAGGATATCAACCCCTTACAATATAACGACACTATCAATTTGGCAGTTTGTGGAGATATCAATTACCAAAGAGATACATTAGAGCGCAAATTATTTGACTTTGCTTTCGAAAATAAAATCCCATTGATTGGCGTGTGCAGAGGAATGCAAATGATGAATGTTGCAAGTGGAGGGACTCTATATGGTGATATTCCATCAGAGATTGGTACAACAGTTATCCACCGCAACAATGGAGAGGTAAATCATAAAATAGTTTTGGTGGATACTTCCTCATTGATTTTTCCAAATGGTACAGATACAATCATGGTTAACTCTTGGCATCATCAAGGGCTTAAAATTATGCCCAATCATTTACGCGTTATTGCCCGTGCTTTTGATGGATTGCCAGAAGCGGTTGTAATGGATAAATCAGTTCATCCTTTTATGATTGCAGTTCAATTTCACCCAGAACGATTAGGTAAAGAGAATGTTATTCATCAAACTATGAAAAGTAGTTTTTACAATGAAATAAGAAAATAAAAGATACTTTTTTTAATAGTTTAAATGAGAGGAAATTAGAAGCAAATCCCTTACATTCGCAAACTTAAATTTCAGCAATGCTTAAAGATATTTTATTTACTTTCTTAATCAGCTTTTCTCCTTTTGGCGAGGCTCGTGTAGGTATTCCATATGGTATTGAGCATACAGATTTAACTCTTATTGGGGTTTTTTTAATTTCATTATTTGCAAACCTATTAGTGTTTCCGCTTTTTTATCGGGTAATAGAGTTCTTTAACAATCATTTTTTGAAGAGTAAATGGTATAGAAAGGCTGCAATTTATTTGTCTTTACGAGCTAGAAAAAAAACGGGAGCAGTAGTTCAAAAATATGGTGCTATTGGGCTAATGATTTTCGTAATGATTCCATTGCCATTTACAGGGGCTTATATTGGAACCATTGCAGCTTATATTTTTAAAATAAACTATAAAAAAGCGTTACTTGCTATTAACATAGGAGTGTTAATTGCTTTATCTTTTATAATATTAGTATGGCCTCTAATTTCTTCATTATATTGATTTTTTATACATTAAATGATTTCCTAAACCCTATCTTTGCTTATAAGTATGAATGGCAAAAAAACAGCACTTATTATTTTAGATGGTTGGGGGCATGGTGATAAAACCAAGTCTGACGCTATATACCATGCTAATACTCCATTTATTGATTCTTTATACCAGAAACATCCTAATTGCGAACTGAAGACTTTTGGAGAGTATGTAGGCTTACCAAAAGGACAAATGGGAAATTCAGAAGTTGGTCATTTAAACATTGGTGCTGGTAGAATTGTGTATCAGGATTTAGCAAAAATTAATATTGCTTGTAAGGATAATTCTATTGCTGAAATGGAAAATTTGAAAGCCTCCTTTACTTATGCAAAACAACATAATAAAGCACTTCACTTTATCGGTTTAGTTTCTGATGGAGGAATTCATTCTCATAAAAATCATTTGTATAAATTGTGTGAATTAGCACAAAAAGAAGGGCTTGAAAAAGTATTCGTTCATGCTTTTACGGATGGTAGAGATTGCGATCCGAAAAGTGGAAAAGGTTTTATTCAAGAATTAGAACAGAATTTATTTGGAGCAAAAATTGCTTCTGTTTGTGGTAGGTATTTTGCTATGGATAGAGATAAAAGATGGGAACGCGTAAAATTGGCTTATGATGTGCTCACAAAAGGAATTGGGGAATCTTCTCAAAACCTTATTGAAAGTATTCAAAATTCATACGATAATGGAATTACAGATGAGTTTATAAAGCCTCTTGTTTCTGTTGATGAAAACGGAAAGTCTGTTGCAACTATAAAAGAAGATGATGCGGTAATTTGTTTCAATTTCCGAACGGATAGGTGTAGAGAAATTACAAATGTACTTACACAAACTAATATGCCAGATTTTGAGATGAACACTTTAAATTTGCATTACACCACAATGACAAATTATGATGCATCTTACAAAAAGGTAAATGTAATTTACAATAAAAACAACATAAAAAATACTCTGGGAGAGGTATTAGAACAAAACAATAAATCCCAAATCCGAATTGCAGAAACAGAGAAATACCCCCATGTTACTTTTTTCTTTTCAGGAGGAAGAGAAGCTGAATTTATTGGAGAAAAAAGGTTGATGGTCAATTCCCCAAAAGTAGCGACTTACGATTTACAACCAGAGATGAGTGCTCCTGAAGTTACTTCAACTATTGTAGTAGAATTAGAAAAAGGGGAAACTGATTTTATCTGTTTGAATTTTGCAAACCCTGATATGGTTGGGCATACTGGTGATTATAGTGCAATAAAAAAAGCTGTAGAAACAGTTGATAGTTGCACCCAAAAAGTGGTAGAAGCAGGATTAAAAAATGACTATGCTTTTATCATTATTGCTGACCATGGAAATGCTGATTTTGCATTGAATTCTGATGGGACACCTAACACAGCACACAGTACAAATATGGTGCCTTGTTTTGCAATAAACACCAATTTTGAAAAAATAGAAAACGGAAAACTAGGAGATATTGCTCCTACAATTTTACATATAATGGGAGTGGAAACTCCAATAGAAATGGCAGGAGAGAATTTATTGAAATAATTATGGACTTACAGCAACTAATAAAATATTCAATTATTATTTCTTTAGTAATACTTAGCTTAAACCTATCTGCACAAGAGTGCTCACTTGTCATTATAGAGATAATTGACAATCAAGAAGAACCCACACCATTTAAATACAAAAGTAACTTATATAATGGTGATGCAAAACTTTGTTATTCAGCTACAGATTTTGATGGAAAGTGTGAATTATTTTCTAACACATTTTTATCTGACAAAGATTCTATTTGTTTAACTATTAAATCGGATGATTCTCCAAATTGGGAAGCAAAGATTGGTTTTAATGAGATAAAATTGCTAGAAAAATTTAAAGTTTCTGATGTTACAATTAATATTATTGAATTTAAAGAACTTACTGGAAAAAGATGCAAAAAACTGTCAGAAAACAGAATGCCCCAAAGAAAAGAGGGGCTAAAAGCTATAGATTGTCGCTAAAATTTTAATAAAATAAATAAAATGGAACACATTAACAAGTACATAAACGAAAACAAGGACAGATTCATTAACGAATTAATTGACCTTTTAGAAATACCATCTATTTCAGCTGATCCAGCTTATAGTGAGGATGTTTTAAACTGTGCAGATGCAGTAGCAAAAGCAATGGAAAATGCAGGAGCTGATAATATTGAAATCTGCAAAACGGAAGGATACCCTATCGTTTATGGAGAGAAAATAATTGATAGTAGTTTGCCAACTGTTTTGGTGTACGGACATTATGATGTGCAACCTGCCGATCCATTAGAATTATGGACAAGCGGACCATTTGAGCCAGTTGTTAAAAAAACAGATATTCATCCTGAAGGAGCAATTTTTGCAAGAGGTGCTTGTGATGATAAAGGGCAGTTTTATATGCATGTAAAGGCTTTTGAATTGATGATGAATACTAACACTTTGCCGTGTAATGTAAAGTTCATGATTGAAGGAGAAGAAGAAGTTGGTTCTGAAAATTTAGGTGTTTTTGTAAAAGAAAATAAAGAGCGTTTAAAGTGTGATGCAATCCTAATTTCAGATACTGGGATTATTGCGAATGATACGCCATCTATTACAACTGGACTAAAAGGATTGAGTTATGTTGAGGTAGAAGTTACAGGGCCAAATAGAGATTTACATTCAGGTTTGTATGGAGGAGCAGTAGCAAATCCTATCAATATTTTATGTGAGATGATTGCGAAAATGAAAGATGAAAATAATCATATTGCAATACCTAAATTTTATGATAATGTAGTGGAACTTTCAGCAGAGGAAAGAGCAGATATTGCTCGTGCACCATTCTCTTTGGATAAATATAAAAAAGCACTTGACCTTTCTGATATTCATGGTGAAGAAGGATACACAACTATGGAGCGTACAGGAATTCGTCCAACTTTAGATGTAAACGGAATTTGGGGAGGATATACTGGTGAAGGAGCAAAAACAGTTATTGCATCTAAAGCCTATGCTAAAATTTCTATGCGTTTAGTTCCTAATCAATCTGATGAAGAAATTACAACATTATTTTCGGACTATTTCAAAAGTATTGCACCGAAAAGTGTGAGTGTAAAAGTTAGTCCTCATCATGGTGGAGAGCCTTATGTTTCTCCAACTGATATTCCTGCTTATGTTGCAGCAAGTAAGGCAATGGAAACTACTTATGGTAAAAGACCTGTTCCAGTTAAAAGCGGGGGATCTATCCCTATTGTTGCGTTATTTGAAGCAGAATTAGGTGTGAAATCTATCTTACTTGGTTTTGGATTGGATTCGGATGCTATCCATTCTCCTAACGAGCATTATGGGATTTTTAATTACTTAAAAGGGATAGAAACAATTCCTCATTTCTTTGCGAATTACGCAAAGTCACATTAATCTTTTTTGTAATCATTTGCTCTAAATTGTGTTATTTTTATAAGTGGATATTTTTATCTATTTTTATGCCTTACAACATCTTTTATGAGAAAAGCACTTTTTTTATTTGCTATTGTAATTATTGCATCCTGCACAAAAGTTGAGGATGTACTTGTTGACGGTAATATTATACCTACTGATAATACTATTGAAAACACAACAATTGAAAATTATATAAACAAATTATATATCAGTACTATTGGGCGTGAACCAACTACCTCAGAATTTGACGCTAATTTTGAAACGCTAAGGGAAGATAATTTGGATCAAGAAAGTAGGGAGGAAGTTATTGATGGAATTTTAACTAAAGAGGAATATTACAATAATTTATTCAAGTTGGAAAGCGCCAATATTTTAAATGGTGTGGATACTGCAATGATAAACGAAAGGTATTATTTGTATAAATACTTTCTGATGAACGCTACTGGTTTTGATAGCATTTATATTGGGTATGAATTTGAAAGGTTGTCAGTCCTTAAGCAGGCTTTACTTGATTTAAATGCAGAGATAATTACCAATACAGAATTGTATAAGCGAATGGTAAACAATAATTTTTATGATGATATAAATATGGGAACTGAGAATTTTATTGTGTCTTGTTTTCAGAATTTTATGGGAAGGTACCCAACAGAAGCGGAAGTAGAAAATAGTTCGGTTATGGTAGATGGTGGGAACTCAACATTATTTTTTCAGGCAGGAAATGGGAAAGATGATTTTATAGATATTTTCTTTTCATCAGATGAGTATTTTACAGGACAAACATCCATACTTTTTAATCGTTATTTATTCCGAAACCCAAGCTCAGAAGAAAGTGTAAATTATAGTTTAGATTATATTAATTCAAATGATTATAAAGAATTACAAAAAAGGATTTTATCCACTAATGAATTTATAGGACTATGAGGAAGGTAATTTTTATATTGAGTATCTTAATTTTCTTTTCTTGTAAGAAAGAAAAGAAAGTAACTTATCATATAAATGATGTAAATATTACTCAAAATGCAGCTGTAAAGGACCATCTAAAAAGTACAACTGAATTTATTTCTATTGCGTATTCTGATATTTTTGGTACAGTAATTAGTACCGATAAATTAGCTGATTTGAGCACTATGTATAAAGCGTTTGGAGATAAAAAATTGATAGAAGAAATGGTGATTAAGAATTTCTTAAACGAGCCAACTATTCAAATTTCACAAATTGATAGAACTTCAGAAATTACTATTCAAAATTTTGTTACGGATTCCTACAAGAAATTATTCAATCGTACGCCAGATGAATACGAACTTTGGTTTATAGTAGATATGATTCAGAAAGATACGGACTTAACTGCTGAACTGATTTATTTTTCTTTAATGACAGCTAACGAATACAGATACTACTAATGGAAAGAAGAAAGTTCATAAGAAATTTAGGATTAGGAGCAGCTGCAACTATTGGAGTACCTTACCTTTTACCAAGTGGTAGATTGTTTGCTTCTACCGGAGTAAGAAAAGCAAATCATGTTGTGTTTTGCTTGTTTGCAGGTGGGGTTAGAAATTTAGAATCAGTACATAAGGTAGATGGAAATTTAATGCCTTACAGCTTTAAAGGAAATGAAAATATTTCTTCAGATATTATAAGTGGAATTGATTTTGTTCCACCTAACACAGGAATTACCTTACAAGAACAAGGAACTTTATACAAAGAGTTCAGAATGAAATATGGGCCAACAGGGCATTATGGGGCGCATGCCACTGCAATGACAGGAGTATATACTGGTGAGAATTTAAATATAAATACTAATCCACAATACCCAACTATTTTTGAGATATACCGAAAACACAATTCTCCAGGGATGAGTGCAAAAAATGCTTGGTGGGTTTCTAATTCTTTAGGACCTTATGCGCATCTTAATTATTCGTCTTATGAAGGATATGGTGCAGATTATGGAGCAAATTTTATTCAGCCAGGGTCAATTATTTCTCAGGAAGGTTTTGATAGTTTAGGAAACTCAAGGGTGTATAATAATACTGAGGAAGAAAAAATAAAATCCTTGAGAGGGTTTTGTGATGCTCACTTTACTTCTCAATATAATGGAGCTGCTAATAGTATTGTAAATACTGAAGTAGATAAAAAAGAAATTGAAAATTTTATTAATCAATGTTTTACTGATGCAGTTGCTGGACAGTTTGATGATCCATGGAATATTGGACAAGGTTTATATAACAATGATATGCGAACAGTACAGTTTGCTGAAAAAGTAATTCAAGAATTTAACCCTGAATTATTGGTGGTGAATATGCAAGGGGTTGATGTTGCTCATGATGACTTTACTGAATATGCAAGCAATTTACAAAAGGCAGATTATGCTTTAGGGCACCTTTGGAATACCATTCAATCTACTCCTGGAATGGCAGATGATACGATATTAATTGCCATGCCTGAACATGGAAGAAACTCAGAAGGAAATGGTTTGTATGATGCATATGGAAGACAAGCTTTGGATCATACAAATGACGAAATGAGTAGAGAAATTTTTGCTTTGGTTTTAGGGCCAAACGGAGTGGTGGTTCAGGATCAAGTGTTTAGTCAAGAAAAAGGAGAAAGTATTGATATTGTTCCTACAATCGCAAATATTTTAGGATTTGACACTGATATTCCAGGTGGTTTGCTAAACGGTAATGTATTAACAGAAAGCTTTTATTAAGATGAGAAAATTTTTATTTTTTGCTTTTTTTATGTCTTTTGTATTAATAAATTGTACGGAAGATAACTTGCCAATTAATCCTTATGATGATATTGATTATGGTGAAACGACTTTGATTATTGATACAGTTTCATCTACTTCATTTGTAAAGTTACACAGAGATGTCCTTGGACCTTCTTGTAATGTTATGGGTTGTCATGATGGGTCGTTTGAACCTGACTTTAGAACAGTAGAAAGTTCTTATAATACTTTGGTTTATCATCCTATTATAAAAAATAATTTGACAGAGGATTTTACCTATCGAGTAGTACCAAGCGATACGGCTTTTTCTGTTTTACATGAACGCTTAACCAATTGTTGTTTTGTAAATACGAATGATAGAATGCCACAAGACAATATAGGAAATGCTTTACCAGAAAGTGATTTGAATGCGGTAACCACCTGGATTTTGGATGGCGCAAAAGATATTACGGGAGCAATTCCTAACGAACCTAACAACTTGCCAAATGTTAGGTATTTTTCTGTAAGTAATGCTACTTATGATAGTACTTATTCTGAAAATAGAATTGGAGAGCTGTTTTATAATCCGTTTATAATGCCGAATAATGAAGTAGTAAATTTTATCTTTAAAGTAAATGATGATCATACTATGGCAAAAGATATGTTGATTAATGAACTTTCTATATCAGAGTTTTCTGATGATTTTACTAATGCAATTACAGCAACAGCAGTTACTTTTGAGCAAACGTATAAGGTGTGGTTATTGCCATTTAATACGAATGTTTTACAAAGTGGAAAAACTTACTTTATGCGCTATACTATAAGTGATGAAGAAAATCAAATTACTACCTATCCAAATAATCAGACTTCATTTGTGTATAAAAACATGTGGTCGTTTACTCTTCAATAAATGAGAATCCTAATTTGTTTACTATTTGTTATATTACTTTCTTCATGTAAAAAAGAGGAAGCAATAAGTGAAATTCCTACTATAGCTTTTGTAAGTATTTTACCAAATACGGCCCAAGAATATTTAGATAAAATCATCATTACTATATCTTATACTGATGGAGATGGTAATTTAGGGGAAAATAATCCGGATATAAAAAACTTGTTTGTAGAAGATAATAGAAATGGCATTGAGTATCAATTTCGTATTCCTGAACTAAGTCCAAATGGGAGTACTATTGTAATAGAAGGAAATTTTAATGTTACCATAAACGGAACAGGAATTACAAATGAATCGTCTAGCCAAAAAGTAGAGTATTCAATTTATGTGAATGATAGAGCTGGAAATAAAAGTAATATCATTACGACTTCTGAGATTACAATCCAAGAATAAAAATGAAGTGCTTTAATTTAGTAGGGATATGTTTTTTCCTTACTTTAAGTTGCAGTAGTCAACATCAAGAATTTAAAACTGTGGAAAAAACTCACAAATATACAAATGCCTTAGTGAATGAGACAAGTCCTTATTTATTACAACACGCTTATAATCCTGTGGATTGGTACCCTTGGAATGAACAAACTTTGGATAAAGCAAAAGTAGAGGGAAAATTACTACTGATTAGTATTGGGTATTCTGCTTGTCATTGGTGTCATGTTATGGAACATGAAAGTTTTGAAGATGCAGAGGTGGCAAAAATTATGAATGATAATTTTATTTGCATAAAGGTAGACAGGGAAGAAAGGCCAGATATTGACCAAATTTATATGACGGCTGTACAGTTGATGAATCAAAGAGGAGGATGGCCATTGAATTGTGTAGCATTGCCTAACGGAAAACCATTTTGGGGAGGTACTTATTTCAGAAAAGAAGATTGGAAAAAGCAAATTTTAGGATTAGCGAATACTTATAAAACAGAACCTAATAGAGTTGTAGAATTTGCTGATAGACTTGCAAAAGGGATACAAGAAGTGGAGAATATTGGTTTGAATACTGATGAAGTAAACTTTACTTGGAAGGACTTGAATAATATGGTTAGCCCTTGGTCTGAGCGCTTTGACAATACGGAAGGAGGGACTAGTGGTGCGCCAAAATTCCCAATGCCTAATGCTTACAATTTTTTACTAAAATATGCTCATTTAGCAAATAATAAAGAGGTGTTAAATCATGTTGAACTTACTTTGGACAAGATGGCTTTTGGTGGAATTTATGACCAGATTGGTGGAGGATTTGCACGCTATTCAGTAGATAAATTATGGAAGGTACCTCATTTTGAAAAAATGTTGTACGATAACGGGCAACTTGTAAGTTTGTATTCGGATGCTTATCTGAAATTTAAAAAGCCACTTTATAAAGAGGTTGTTTTTGAAACGCTTGATTTTATTGAGCGTGAATTGATGGCAGAAAATGGAGTTTTTTATTCTGCATTGGATGCCGATAGTGAAGGGGAGGAAGGGAAGTTTTATGTGTGGAATGAAACGGAATTAAAATTATTTATCCATGAGGATTACGATATTTTTAAGGAATATTACAATGTAAACTCAGTAGGGATTTGGGAGCACGGAAATTATATTTTATTAAGGAAGAAAACTAGAGAACAAATTGCTAAAAAACATAAAATTTCAGTTAGTGATTTGGAAAGTAAAGTTGCAACTTGGAAAACTATTCTGATGGCAGAAAGAGATAAACGCATTCGCCCAGGGTTGGATGATAAATCTTTAACTTCTTGGAATGCCTTAATGTTAAAAGGATATGTGGATGCTTATATGGCCTTTGGAGAAAAACATCATTTAGAGGTAGCTTTAAAGAATGCTAACTTTATTGCCAATACTCAAATGCAAAAGGATGGAAAACTATGGCATTCTTATAAAGAAAGTAGATCTACTATTAGTGCTTTTTTGGAGGATTATGCTCTTGTAAGCTCGGCATTTATTCGACTTTATGAAGCTACTTTTGATGAGGTATGGCTAAGTAGAGCTAATCAATTAGTAGCTTATGCTTTGGAGAATTTTTACGATAAAAATTCTGGAATGTTTTATTTCACATCAAAATTGGACCCTGAATTGGTTGCTAGAAAAATGGAAATTAATGACAATGTAATTCCTGCTTCCAATTCTGTAATGGCAAATGTATTGTACGATTTAGGAACGCTCTTGGATAATAGAATTTACAAACAAAAGGCAATTATTATGGCTAATAATATAAAGCCAGATATGGAAAAATACGCAAGTGGATATGCCAATTATGCTGCATTGATGTTAAAAGAAATTGTTCCTTTTTATGAGGTGGCTATTGTTGGGAAAGATGCACATGCTAAGGCAATGGAATTGAATAAAAAATATGTGCCTAATAAATTATTTTTGGGTAGTTTTGAAAGTAGTGAAATGGAATTGTTGCAAGAGAAATATGTACAAGGAACAACTATGATTTATGTGTGTGAAAACAAATCTTGCCAATTACCAACTAGTAATATAATGAAGGCTCAAAAACTAATGAAATAATGAAATATATATTTGAAGAAAACCAGAAGTTTACCCAATGGTGGTTGTGGGTTATTTTATTGTCGTTCCCAATTATGGCCTTTGGGCCTTTTGATGAAAATGAAATTAATATAAATTATGTGTTAATTGGACTTGTACTGCCCTTGATTTTTTATTTATTTGAATTAAGAATTAGAGTCAGTAATGAAGGTTTGCATTATCAATTTTTCCCATTTCATTTGAAGGCACATGTTATAAAGTTAGAAGATATAGAAAAGCACAAAGCCATGGAATACTCTCCACTAAAAGAATATGGAGGATGGGGAATTAAGTTCGGATTTAAAGGAAAAGCCTATAATGTTAGCGGCAATAAAGGGGTGAAGATTTTCCTGAAAAACGGATTAAATATTATGTTCGGTAGCCAAAAACACAATGACTTGGCAAAGGCTTTGAAAAGTGTTAGAAAATAATAGTTATGAAAAAAATAATTTTAATATTCTCAGTCTTTCTTTTTACTAGTTGTACAACTTACTTAATACCTATTGAGAGTTTTGAGGAACAATTTCAGAATGTAAATGAATCTAGTAGGGAAGAAGTTAAAGTTAGAACTCCTTATTATGGAATTTCTACTAAATATTTAGCAAATACAATTAATAATATTACTTGTTTTGATAAAAATAATAATAGTATTATTCTGAAAAATAGTCCGTCAATCTAGATTAGAATCACAGAGAAAAATGAAAAGAAAACAATATTCTATTTTGATAGAGTTTATCTAGAAAACTCAATAGTTTATGGAGATAAATCAAGAATCCCAGGTTTTGAAAAAGGAATACCTTTAGATAGTATATTGAAAATTGAAATTCAAGATGAAAAAAAGAATTTTAAATATATTGAAAATGATACTTCTAAGCAACAATAATCAAAAAGTAGTTCTTCTTTCCTTTCTGTGCCAGTAGGTATTTTCCGTTCAATAAATCTTTTTCAGATAATTGAACATCTTCTGTAATTTTCTCTTTGTTGATACTTACAGCATTTGATTTTATCATTCTTCTTGCCTCTCCTTTACTTGCAAAAATTTGTGTTTTTTCGGCAACTATATCCAAAATTCCTAAGTCTAAATCGGCTTTGCTTATTTCAAACTGAGGTACACCTTCAAATACAGAAAGGAAAGTTTCTTCATCTAAACTTTTCAAATCATCAGCAGTTGATTTGCCAAATAAAATATTGGATGCTTTAATGGCCATCTCTAAATCCTTAGCAGAATGGACTCTTGTAGTTACTTCTTCTGCAATTGCTTTTTGTAAAACCCTTAAATGTGGAACTTCTTCATGTTCTGTTGTCAATTTAGCAATCTCTTCTTGTGACAATAAAGTAAAAATCTTTATGTAGTTTTTAGCATCTTCATCTGATGAGTTTAGCCAAAATTGGTAGAATTTGTAAGGAGATGTTTTTGCTTTATCTAACCAAACATTACCCGTTTCTGTTTTCCCAAACTTACCACCATCTGCTTTTTTTATCAGTGGAGTAGTTATCGCAAATGCCTTTCCGCCTCCTTTTCTTCTTACTAATTCAGTTCCGGTTACTATGTTACCCCATTGGTCAGAACCTCCTAATTGTACTTTACAATTTTTGTTTTTCCAAAGCCAGTAAAAGTCATATCCTTGTACCAATTGGTAGGAAAATTCAGTAAAGCTCATTCCTGTTTCCAATCTGTTTTTCACTGAATCCTTTGCCATCATATAGTTAACTGAAATGTGTTTTCCTACATCACGGATAAATTCCAAAAAATTAAATTCTTTAAACCAATCGTAATTATTTACTACTTCTGCTGAGTTTGCACCACAATCAAAATTTAAGAATTGTTCCAATTGTTTTTGAACGCAAGCCAAGTTATGGTTTAGCGTATTTTCATCTAGCAGGTTTCGCTCTTTGCTTTTTCCTGAAGGATCACCTACCATACCAGTAGCACCACCAACTAAAGCAAAAGGTTTGTGCCCACATTTTTGTAAATGAACTAAAATCATTATCTGAACTAAACTTCCGATATGTAGAGAGTCAGCAGTAGGATCAAAGCCAATATAGGCAGCAGTCATTTCTTTTTCAAATTGCTCTTTTGTCCCTGGCATGATATCGTGTATCATCCCTCTCCATTCTAATTCTTCTACAAAGTTCATCTTAAATAATTTTCCTCAAAAATAGACAATTATTCTAAATCTCATGTCTAATATCTAATATCTCAAATCAATTCTCCTATCTTTGTTCCATGATATTTGTTACTGGAGGTACAGGACTTGTGGGTTCTCATGTGTTATTAAATTTAGCACAAAAAGGGGAGCAGTTTAAAGCGCTTAAAAGAGAGTATTCTTCTTTAGAAGTTTGTAAAAATATTTTTGCACACTACAAAGAATTGGATTTGTTTGATAAAATAAATTGGGTGAATGGTGATGTGAGTGACATCCCTTCTTTAACTGAGGCAATGCAAGATTGTGAACAGTTGATTCATTGTGCAGCTATTGTTTCTTTTTATGCAAGTGATGCTGATTTACTTAGAAAAGTAAATATTGAAGGCACGGCTAATGTAATGGATGTTGCAATAGCAAGTGGAATTAAGAAAGCAGGTTTTGTGAGTTCTATTGCTGCATTGGGAAGAAATTCTACTGAAGGTATGGTAGATGAAGAATGTCATTTTAAGATAACTAAACATGATAGTAACTATTCCCTAAGTAAGTATTATGCCGAACAAGAAGTGTGGAGAGCAAGCCAAGAAGGATTGGAAGTTGTTATTATAAATCCCTCTGTTATTTTAGGTCCTGGGGATTGGACAAAAGGAAGTTCTCAAATATTTCAAAAGATTTATAAAGGGCTTAAATTTTACACTTCTGGCAGCACAGGTTATGTGGATGTGGTGGATGTAGCTGATTCCTTAATCGAGTTATTGTTTTCAGAAGTGAAGAATGAACGATTTATTGTGAATGGTGCTAATCTGAAATTCCGTGATTGTTTTGATAGTATTGCTGTTGCTTTAGGGAAGCCAAAAGCAACAATTAAAGCAACCCCTTTTTTAAAAGAAATTGCATGGCGAGTTGATGCAGTTCGTGCTTTTATCACAGCAACAAAACCTTTATTAACTAAGGAGACTGCTAATAGTGCAATGAAGTCTAATACTTATAGTACAAAAAAAATAGAAGCAATGTTGGGTTATCAGTTTACTGATATGGATGCTACAATAAAAAAATATGCAAATTGGTTTATTGCTGATTTAAAGTAGTTCGTTCTTTTGATATTTGCTCCAGAACACTAGCATAAATCTGCTCTAATTTCTCAGGTTTTTCTGCATAATATTGGAGTGTTTTTTCAAAATCCTCTGCAGTTATTCTACTTTTCTTATAAATAGTAGCATAATTACTAGCCAATTCTTTTTTAGCATTCTCCATTCCTTTGGTTTTGTGCAATTCAAATTTTGCTTCAGCTAAATGCACCTCTTTTAAGATATTTATAAATACGGCTTCCGATAAAATGTCATTAGGAACTTCTGTTTCTGGAGCAGAACATGCTAGTAGTAAAATACTTATTAGTAAAGGAAAAATTTTCATTAAACAAAGATAGCTTTTAAGCAAGCAAAAAATGTATATTTGCTTAATTATTAATCAAACAAAATATTTAAGATGAAAAAGTTAATGTATTTATTAGTTGCAGGATCACTTTCTGTATTTGCAGCTTGTGGTGGTGCGTCAACTACTGAAGGAGCAGCTACTGATGTTGCTGTTGAAGAAGTTGCTGTTGAAGAAGTGGCTGAAGCTGTTGGTTGCCAAGTTGAAGGTGGTACTTGTTTAGAAGACCATTCTTGTTGTGTTCCTGCTGCTGTTGAAGAAGCTGCTGCTTGTTGTTGTGGTGATGAAACTTGTGATGGTTCTTGTCATGGTGAAGAAGGTCATAGTCATGATGGTGAAGGGCATGATCATGGTGCTGAAGGACACTCTCACGAATAAGAAATCTTATTCCAAAAAATTAAAAAAAGGCATCCATTTGGATGTCTTTTTTAGTTTCTATCTATCAAATGTTAATCTCATTCCTCTTTGGGTTTCATCAAAACTACCGTATTCATAAGCAATGTGTCCATTCACAAAAGTATGTGTAATTTGAGCATTAAAGGTTTCGCCTTCAAAAGGTGACCAACCACATTTGTATAAAATATTGTCTTTAGTAACTTCCCAAGGTTTATCTAAATCTACCAAAACTAAATCAGCAAAATAACCTTCACGAATAAAGCCTCTATTTTCTACTTGAAAACAAATTGCAGGATTATGACACATCTTTTCTACTACTTTTTCAAGGCTTATTTTCTTTTGATTAACAAAAGCTAGCATTGCCGGTAAAGCGTGTTGTACAAGTGGCCCTCCTGATGGAGCATTGAAATAAGTATTTGACTTTTCTTCTAAAGTATGAGGGGCATGATCAGTTGCAATTACATCCAGCTTATCATCTAATAAAGCTTGGAATAATGCTTCTTTATCACTTGCTTTTTTTACTGCAGGATTCCATTTTATAAGCGTTCCTTTATCCTCATATTTACTTTCGTCAAACCAAAGGTGATGGATGCAAATTTCAGCTGTTATGCGTTTTTCTGCTAAAGGTAATGTATTGTCAAAGAGTTCAATTTCTTTTTCAGTAGAAAGATGAAACACATGCAGCCTTGTATTGTGCTTTTTTGCCAATTCCACTGCCATTGATGATGACTTGTAGCAGGCCTCAGCACTTCTGATATTAGGGTGTTCAGAAATTGGCACTCCCTCTCCAAACTGAGCTTTTGCTTTCCTAATGTTTTCTTGAATAGTAGCCTCATCCTCACAATGCACAGCAATAAGCATAGGCGACTTTTTAAAAAGCTCTTCTAATACAGATTTGTTATCTACTAACATATTTCCTGTTGAAGAGCCCATGAAAATCTTGATTGCCCCAACTGTTTTTGGGTCAGTTTTAAGTACTTCCTCCAAATTATCATTGCTTGCTCCCATAAAAAAGGAATAGTTTGCAATAGAAGTATCCTCTGCAATTTGATATTTATCTTCTAATAATTCTTGCGTTAAAGCTTGAGGATTTGTATTTGGCATTTCCATAAAGGAAGTAATTCCACCAGCTACTGCTGCTTTACTTTCAGTGTAAATATTGGCTTTGTGCGTTAATCCTGGCTCACGAAAATGAACTTGATCATCAATAACTCCAGGTATAAGGTGTAAGCCTTCAGCATCAATAATTTGGTCAACATCAATATTAATTTCAGTTGCAATCTCTTTGATGATTTTATTTTTGATTAGCACATCTGCTTTGTAAATTCTTCCTTCATTTACAAGTTGTGCGTTTTTAATAAGTGTAAGCATTATTTATCTTTTCCAGTTTCTAAAAAAACTTTTGAGTTTCATTTGGATTACCCCAATAACAGCTTCAAAGAAAATTCCACCACTCATTTTTGACTCTCCCTCTGTTCTGTCAGTAAAAATTACTGGAACCTCAACTACATTAAACCCATACTTCCAAGCCTTAAATTTCATCTCAATTTGAAAAGCATAACCAACAAATTGAATTTTGTCAAAATTGATGGCTTCTAAAACTTCTCGTTTATAACATTTAAATCCTGCAGTAGAATCATGAATAGGCATGCCAGTAATGAATTTCACATATTTTGATGCAAAAAAGGACATAAGTAATCGTGACATAGGCCAATTTACAATATTAACTCCCCTTACATAGCGTGATCCAATTGCAATTTCCCCTCCCTCAAGTGAGTTGGCGTTATAAAGCCTAATTAAATCATCAGGATTATGTGAAAAATCAGCATCCATTTCAAAAATGAATTGATAATTTTTTTGCAATGCCCATTTGAACCCGTGAATATAAGCTGTTCCTAATCCTAGCTTCCCTGTGCGTTCTTCAATATGTAATTGATCATCAAATTGGGATTGTAAGTTTTTTACAATATTTCCTGTGCCATCAGGAGAGCCATCATCAACAATAAGAATATGAAATGATTTTTCCAAAGAAAATACTTTGCAAATTATCTTTTCAATATTCTCCTTCTCGTTATAAGTTGGAATGATGATTAAACTATCTGACATTATTGGATTTTAAAAGTGTAAAAATACAAAACAAAATTTGTAAAACTTTATTGTGCTGTTATTTTGATTTCATCAACAACTGATGGATCCAAAAGTGTGCTTGTATCTCCTAAATTGTCACTTTCCCCTGCAGCAATTTTTCTTAGGATACGTCTCATTATTTTTCCAGAACGTGTTTTAGGTAAGCCGCTTACAAACTGAATTTTGTCTGCTTTCGCAATTGCTCCAACCTCTTTAACAACTAATTCATTTATTTCTTTTTTGAGCACTCCTTCATTTTTTGGTTTATTATGACAAATTACATAAGCATAAACCCCATTCCCTTTTATGGGATGAGGATAGCCAATAATAGCAGTTTCGCATACATTTTCGTGTTCATCCATAGCGCTTTCAATTTCAGCAGTTCCTAGGTTATGCCCAGAAACAATAATTACATCATCTACTCTTCCTGTTATTCGGTACATGCCATTTTCGTCACGCAAAGCACCGTCTCCTGTAAAATACTTATTTTCAAAATCTGCAAAATAAGTATCTTTAAATCTTTGGTGATTGTTATAAATAGTTCGCGCCATTGAGGGCCAAGGAAATTTTATACAGAGCTTTCCCTTTACATTATTCCCTTCTATTTCCATTCCGCTTTTGTCTACCAAACAAGGTTGGATTCCAGGCAAAGGAAGAGTTGCAAAAGTGGGTTTTGCTGGCGTAACTCCTGATAAATTTGAAATCATAATTCCTCCAGTTTCTGTTTGCCACCAAGTATCTACTATAGGGCAATTTTCTTCTCCAATTTCTTTGTTGTACCAATGCCAAGCATCTTCATTTATGGGTTCGCCAACTGTTCCTAACACTTTAAGGGAGGATAAATCATAAGGGTTCACAAATTCCATCCCTTTGGCTTCTAGCGCACGAATGGCAGTTGGAGCTGTATAAAAGATATTTACTTTATTTTCTTCAACAATTTTCCAAAATCTTCCTGCATCTGGGTAAGTAGGAACGCCTTCAAACATCATTGTTGTTGCCCCTGCTAAAAGCGGTCCATAGACAATATAAGAGTGTCCTGTTATCCAACCAATATCGGCTGTGCACCAATAAATATCTCCTTCTTTATATTGAAAAACATTGCGAAAACTATATTCAGTATACACCATATAACCAGCAGTAGTATGCTGAATTCCTTTTGGCTTTCCAGTAGAGCCAGAAGTGTATAAAATAAAGAGTGGATCTTCTGAATCCATAATCTCGGCAGGAAAATTAGTGTTTGCTTTTTGCATCTGTTCATGCCACCAAACATCTCTGCCGTTTTGCATAGTAATTTTGCTTTTTGTACGCTCTAATACTATGCATTTTTCTATTGATGGAGTAGATTGCATAGCGGTATCAGAAATTTCCTTTAGAGGTGTAATTTTCTCTCCTCTGAACCCTCCATCAGCAGTGATTAAAATAGAACAATCGGCATCATTTATTCTATCAGAAAGTGATTTTGAAGAAAACCCAGCAAATACAACTGAGTGGATTGCCCCAATCCTAGCACAAGCTAAAACGGCAATAGCCAATTCTGGTACCATAGGCATGTAAAGGCAAATTCTATCTCCTTTTTTTGCGTCATTATTTTTTAGCACATTGGCGAATTTACAAATCTCAGTATGCAATTCATTATAGGATAAACATCTGCTTTGTTCATTAGGATTATTTGCTATCCACTTTATGGCTGTTTGCTCGCCTTTAGTTTTTAGGTGTCTGTCTAAGCAATTTTCTGTGATGTTCAGTTTACCTCCTTCAAACCATTTTATTTCTGGTTTTGTAAAATCCCATTCTAGTACTGAATCCCATTTTTTATGCCAAGTAAAATTATTTGCTTTTTCTTCCCAAAATGCTGCTGGATTATTAATGCTTTTTGCGTATTCTATTTTGTACTGTTCTAAGGAAGTTATGGTTTTGCTCATGAGTAGTTTTCTAATTGTCCAAAGATAG
>Ga0206130_10000112_pt1 | contig 132771 bp, 127 predicted proteins | sample Helgoland_Spring_9_FD_148637 | JGI IMG/M metagenome (GOLD analysis project Ga0206130, IMG submission 148637) | Pelagic subsurface seawater microbial communities from Kabeltonne, Helgoland, North Sea - Helgoland_Spring_Bloom_20160512_1 | ecosystem: Environmental > Aquatic > Marine > Epipelagic...
TTGCACTCGAGTGTGAACAGAAGGGTATTGCGGTTGATGGAGACCCAATAGTGATCAATCGGGACTTCTACGAGGGCTGGGATATAGACGCTCTGCTTTACACGAAGTTCAGTGACTGGTTCTTTGGCAACGACGCGGTTCGTCGGACAGACGGTTGGTTGCTCGGCACAAATTCGCACCGACATCTATTTCTGGAGGAAGAAGTCGGCGTCTTGAATGCATTAGATTTTGAGGCCGAGCCATTTAGTAACGACCACGTGTACATCAAGGTTCCGAAAAATCGATACCGATCTCAGGTGGGCCGCGAAGTTGATATGGCATTAAAACCCCATCTTTTGGAGTTTGGCGTTGATAAACGTGTCGATCGTTTTAAGTTGTCCGGCGTTAAGACGCCCTATATCCATCTTCACAAGAGATACAACATTTTGATCCAAAAACTAAACGGTCAGTCGCGCCGGGAGATTATGGATTGGATCAACGAAAAGTATGATCACGTTGCCGCCGCGAAGCAGGAAGGTCGTACAAAAGTGTATAACAAAGAAACTAAGACAATAGATCCCGTAGATCCGGGTCTGGATAAACAGGTGATCTCTCACGAGCAATCCGTATCCCGTGAATGGGTCAAAGGCGTAAAGAATTTAAGGCGCGTCGCACAGGGCGTGTTCCCGTAGCCGCATGGCGAACGCCCTGCAAGGGCCGCCGTGTTAAGCCGGCACAACCACAAGTCGGTTGTTGGGCCTGAAAACATGAACGCTGACGCGAAGGACGTGCTTACGCGATTGGTATTTGTAGCGACCTTGAGCTGATTCGTTGGGGGCTGTGGCACCTTTGCTAAATTGGACTTCGCCCTGTACCGGCTGTTTTTCTCAGGTATACTCGCCCGTTTCCATTTTCAAGTGCCCGTTAAGTGGCGCTGAGTGAGAAACTAATGGCTGAACCTGCCGTCGGTATCATCATGGGTTCACGTTCCGACTGGGGCGTGATGGAGAACGCCGCGCTCATTTTTGACACGTTGGGCGTGTCTTATGAAACCAAGGTTGTCTCCGCACATCGCACCCCCGATCGTCTTTATGACTATGCGCGATCAGCGCGTGAGCGTGGTCTTCAAGCCATCATTGCGGGCGCGGGCGGGGCGGCACATTTGCCTGGCATGGCGGCTGCAATGACGCCGGTACCGGTGCTCGGTGTCCCGGTTGACGCGACGGTGCTCAACGGAATCGACGCACTCATGTCGATCGTGCAGATGCCCAAAGGTGTTCCGGTTGCTACGTTTGCGGTTGGCAAGCCCGGAGCTGTTAATGCCGCCTTATTCGCTGCCGCGATGTTGGCAAATGACGATGCCGTTATTCGTGCCGCGCTTGATCGTTACCGAGAGGCACAGTCTGCGAGTGTGCCGATTAATCCTGTTGATTGAGCGTTAGAGCCGTTATGTCAAAAGGTCGCTTAGGTGTTATTGGCTGTGGTCAGTTGAGCCAAATGTTAGGCGAGGCCGCAAACAGGCTCGGCTACAGTGTGGCCTACCTGTGTGTCGACGAGACCCCAGTGGTTGAAGGCTTGGGGTCGATTTACTTTCCTGATCAATTAGATGTGTTCCTGGCTGAGTGCCATGCGATTACCGTTGAGCGTGAGAGTCTGCCCGATGAAATGCTGAGGCGTGCAGCCGAGATTGGACTTGCACCGAATTACGAGGCTTTAGTGGTATTGCGCGAGCGTGACACGCAAAAAGCGCTGCTCGATCAACTCAATATTCCTACGTCACCCTGGCGCTTGGTTGAAACACCGGGCGAGTTGGACCATGCCCTTGCCGCGTTACCCAGTGCGCATATGCGCTGTAAACGCACGTTGGGGGGCTATGATGGTGGCGGTCAGTGGCGCGTTAACAGCCAGTCGCTGAATACGATTCCGGGTGACGCCTACCCCGTCATTGCTGAAGCGGAGATCGCCATCGAGACTGAGTACGCCATTGTCATTGGCCGCGATCAAAACGGTTGCACCGCGTGCTATCCCATGACTGAAAACGCGATGCGTGACGGTATTTTGATAGGCAGCTATGTCCCGTCGGGCATCGCGCCAGAGATGGCTGAACAAGCCATTGATTACGCCAATCGCCTGGTGGAGGCAATGAACTATGTGGGTGTCTTGGCGGTGGAGTTCTTCGTCACCGAGGGACGATTGATCGTTAATGAGATTGCACCGCGCGTTCACAACACCGGCCATTGGACCATAGGGGCCTTGGGCGCTGACCAGTTTACGCAACATGTCGGCTGCGTCATGGGTGAGGCTGTGAGGAATCCGGTCTTTACCGAGGCCGCGGCCATGGTCAATCTGTTGGGCGATGCATTACCGCGCCGAATGCCCGAAGGGCCCATTCGCACCCTGATTCAAACCTACGGTAAAGGGTTCCGACGGGGTAGAAAGTTGGGCCACATAACGCTCATTGGTCCTGACGCGACTGCAATTAGAGCGGAGGCCAACGCCCTTATTGCTGAGCTGCATGATGCGTAGCCCCCTAAGTTGTTGAGAGCGGTACGACATTGAACACCGGTGTGTTCAAGGCCCCGATCGAGACGTCGCACTTCCTACTCTTGCCAACCACGAAAGACGATTTCGAATCGTTATACGCCATTGCCGCAGACCCGCTTGTGTGGGCGCAGCACCCTGAGCGAGACCGATGGCAGCGCGGCAAGTTTGCTCTTTTCTTCGACGGTGGATTGCTTAACACCTTGGGTTGCTACTCGGTTCTCGAAAAATCATCGCAACGCGTTGTTGGGTCCACACGGTTTTATGGGCTCGACGCCGAGACCGCGAGCATTCGTATTGGTTTTACGTTCCTCGCGAGGTCCTTATGGGGCACGGGTGCGAATGCCGAGATTAAAGGCGCCCTGTTGGCGCTGAGTTTTAACTATTTCGATACGGTTTTTTTTGATATTGGTCCAGCGAACAGTCGATCAATTGCGGCAGTGACCAAGCTCGGTGCCATCTTTAGTCACAACGCGTCAGACGATAAAGCGGTTTATGCGCTGGCAAAGTCAACTTGGAACCAGCAAATTAAGCGCTCACACGAGACCGGAGACCAGTTATGAATCGCCAGATTCCCCTACCCGTTAACTTCACTGAAAAGTTCGCAGTTTTTAATGACCAATGGGCCCCCAAAATCATTGCTCAAATGAATGACTATCAGTTTAAGCTCGTGCGCCTTCAGGGCGAGTTTGTCTGGCACGAGCATACTGATACTGATGAGACGTTTATCGTGCTTGAGGGCTCGCTGGTCATCGACTTTAAGGAAGGCTCCGTCACGCTCAATGCAGGGGAAATGGTCGTCGTACCGAAGGGCTGTTTGCATCGTCCTCGCGCCGACACCGAAGCGAAACTACTGCTCGTAGAGCCTGTCGGGGTGGTCAATACTGGCGATACGCAGTCTGCGCTGACCGCACCGCTCGATGACTGGTTATAGCGTGGTGCGTGTGCTGGGTGCACCTTAGGAAAAATAAATGCCTCACCTTTTTACGATCATTGTCGCGGGAATATTGTTTTATGCCGGTTTTGTGCAGACGTTTTGGGGCAACGACCCTTACCTAGGCTGGGGAATTACTGTCATCGCCGCATTGGTTTTCGCTGAGCCTGCCGGGCACGTTATGGCGCGCTTAAAGATTTCCGAGCGGCGCCGCAAAATGGTGCATGGCGTCACTTTGGTCGTTATTTTGTGGATTTCTTTGGGTGTGGGCGAGCTCTGGGACAAAACGCAGTTGATGTTGGAGCATCTGCCGATGCCACACATCACAGGGTTTTAGTTGACGCTCCTTTTGAGCTTAGCGTTCTTAAACTCGCCGTCTTTGAGCTGTGTGACAATGGATTCACCGTCTGCGCGACTGCCAATACCGACGACTTGAACACGGTAGAAGAGCTCTCCAGACCGCGACTCCACCGCTACTTTAGCGTCGAGTCCCTGAGTATTGAGTTCGGCAATAACGGCGTCTGCACGACTGCCTTGGTCATAGGTGTCTACGAAGACAAACCAATTTTCCTGCATCGGGAGTGATTGCAAGCGAATCGGTGTTTTCGCTTTAGCTGTGACAGGCTCCTTGATGTCCTGAACACGAGGCGCAGGTGTGGGAGTTGCCTGAGACCGTTGGGCGTCCGCCGGCGCTTTTCCAATCCAATACGGCCCAGCACTGAGCTGTAAAGACATCCAATCTGACGCTTGTGCGGCATCGCGTTTAGATTCGAAGCCTGCCGCTCGTATTCTAAAATACTGCCGTCCACTCACTTCGGCTTGCGCGACTGAAACATTAACCGGCTTGAGCTGCTTTCTCAGTAAGTCTACTCTGTCGGCAGCGACAGCACGTGAGGTATGGCTCTCTAAATTGACAAACCAACGACCACCACTTTGCGGTGGCGCTGTTGCTGCAGCGGGCTTTTCAGGGGCTTTTGAGCGTTGCATTTTTTCTATAGCATCGGCGGCGCGTTGCGCTTCTCTTTCTTTTAGAGACTCGTTTTCACGCACAAGCACATTGTATTGTTCTTGGAGATTACGGTTTTGTGTCGTCAGTGCCGCGTAGTCTGACGCTAACTGAGCATCCGGTTCGGCTTTCTTATTTTCAGCGCGCTTGAGTGAGCGAACGGTGTCTTTTAGCGCTGCGATCTCGACATCCGCGGTGCTGCGCGTATCCACCCAAAGACCGCCCATACCCACGGCGGTAATCAGTCCAATCACCGCGATCGCCCAAGCCACCTTGGTGTTGCCGCTTGAAGGCTGAGACTCGGTCTTACTATGGTCCGTTAGCAGTGCTTCCGACGCCGACGGCGCCTCATTGTCTGCTGTCTCTAGTATCGCGGGCTCCGCGGTAGTCTCGCTCGCAGGTGGCACTTCGAAGTCGTCGTCCTCGAGCCAATCAGTGCTTTCATCAATGTCGTCTTCGTTGTCGCTCGAGGCCTTTGGTTTGAGGCCTTCCGACCAATCGGCCGGTGGCGTGAGTACACGTTTTTTATCGTCTTCTTTATCGTCCATGCTCTGACCTCCTTTACCCCACGATAGAGTATCAGAAAGACGCGTTAAAAATGCCTTACATGCCGTCTCAAATGGCGCTTTCGAGTACACTGTGTGGATGGATGTTTCAGATATTCTCGATGGTTTGAATGAGGCGCAGCGCTCAGCGGTGGCTGCGGAACAAGGCAATCAGCTGGTACTTGCCGGCGCGGGGTCGGGTAAAACCCGCGTGCTTGTCCACCGAATTGCATGGCTGATTCGCGCAGAAGGGCTCTCGCCTTATTCGGTGATGGCAGTGACGTTTACCAACAAAGCTGCGCGTGAGATGCGGGGTCGTATCGAAGAGATGCTCGGACGGCCGACTCAGGGTCTATGGATCGGTACTTTCCACGGTTTGGCACATCGGCTGCTACAAACGCACTGGGCCGAAGCGGGACTGCCCCAGAACTTTCAGATTTTGGACAGTGATGACCAGCTACGACTCGTTAAGCGCGTTTGCCGTGAGCTTGGTCTTGACGATGCAAAGTGGCCACCCCGACAGGCGCAGTGGTTTATTAACGGGCAAAAGGATGAGGGACTCAGAGCCGGTCATATTGATCCCCCGCTCGGCGATCTTTACACCAAGACTATGGTCAAAATTTACGCGTCTTACGAAGAGGCTTGCCAGAGAGGCGGTTTAGTCGATTTTGCGGAGCTTTTGCTGCGGGCGCATGAGCTCTGGCTTAAGTCCCCTGAGACACTGGCGCATTATCAAAGCCGATTTAATATTTTATTGGTCGATGAATTCCAAGACACGAACTCGATTCAGTACGCCTGGCTGCGGGTGCTGGCGGGGAGTGCGATCCCAATAGTTGCTGTCGGTGATGACGATCAATCCATTTACGGTTGGCGCGGCGCTAAAATTGAAAATATTCAGCGGTTTACTCAGGACTTTAAAGACACACAAACGGTTCGTCTCGAGCAGAATTACCGTTCTACCAAGACTATTTTAGACGCCGCTAATGGGGTTATTTCCCATAACGGCGGCCGCTTAGGGAAAGACTTGTGGACCGATGGCGATGACGGCGATCTCATAAGGCTGTATGCGGGTTTTAATGAGCAAGATGAAGCCCGTTTTATTGTGGAACAAATCCAAGCGTGGACGGATGAGGGAAATACGCGCAAGTCGAGTGCCATTTTGTACCGGTCAAATGCACAGTCCCGAGTCATTGAAGAGGCGCTGATACGTGGGGGTCTCCCCTATCGGATTTACGGTGGCCAGCGATTTTACGAACGCCTAGAGATTCGAAACGCACTGGCGTATTTGCGTCTCGTTATTGGTCGTGGTGATGACCCGGCACTGGAGCGTGTGATTAACACACCGACGCGCGGTATTGGCAGTAAGACCATCGACGACCTGCGCGCGATTGCGCGTGACCAAGGTGTTTCCATGTGGCAGGCGATCGTTCTTACCCAGCAAAATAATTTGCTCAGTACACGAGCCCGGTCGTCGCTCGCAGGCTTTGCTGCTTTGATTAATGAACTCGACAGCGAGACACTGGAACTGCCGATCGAGGAGATGGTGGAGCACGTCATTCATCGGACGGGTCTGATCGATTTTTATAAGGCCGAGAAAGGCGAGCGAGGTCAGGCTCGCGTCGAAAACTTAGAAGAATTAGTGTCGGCGGCAAAGACGTTTAGGGCCGAGGACGACACGCTATCGCCGCTCCAGCAGTTCCTTGACAGTGCGGCGCTTGATGCCGGCGACACACAAGCGGACCCTTATGAGGACAGCGTGCAAATGATGACCTTGCATTCTGCCAAGGGGCTTGAGTTTCCGTTGGTCGTTCTGGCAGGCCTTGAGGAAAATTTATTCCCACATCGCATGTCGGTCGAAGAGCCTGGCCGATTGGAAGAGGAGCGCCGTCTCGCTTACGTGGGTATTACACGTGCCCAACAACGGCTTTTGATCACCTATGCTGAGAGTCGTCGCCTTCACGGTAATGAAACGTACAACACGCCCTCGCGTTTTGTTCGCGAAATACCGGCAGCGTTAATCGAGGAGGTGCGCTTGCACGGTGGTTTGACCCGCCCCTTGATTGACCGTTTTCAGCAGCCCGCCAGCGCTTCCAACGAATCGGGTTTGAGCTTTGGTCAGCGCGTTGTGCATCCCATGTTTGGCGAGGGCGTGGTTCTTAATATGGAAGGTCGGGGAGCAAATGCGCGTATCGAGGTAAACTTTGCTGAGGGCAGCAAGTGGCTTGTCCTGCAGTACGCAAATCTTCAGGCTTTGTGAGGCTCCTATGAAAGAGAGAACGCTCTTACCCGTCGCCGTCATTGGTGTGCTTGTGCTTTGGTTGGCGACCCTTGGACTGTGGGCCGTCGATGCACAGAAGACAGACCAGAGCTCAAGGGATCGGCTCCCAGGGGAGCAAGCTCAGGCCATTGAGTGGAAACTGGTCACTACATGGCCGAAGGGTCTGCCAGGGCTTGGTTCAGCCCCTGAAAATTTTGCTCGCCGTGTCGGTGAGATGAGTAATGGGCGTCTTACCGTGCGGGTTTATGGCGCAGGCGAAGTCGTCCCCCCTTTCGAGGTCTTTGATGCGGTGGCCCAGGGCGTGGCCGAAATGGGGCACGGTGCCGCGTACTACTGGAAAGGTAAAATTCCGGCCTCCGTGTTTTACACGGCGGTGCCTTTTGGTATGACGGCACAAGAAATGAATGGGTGGTTGCACTACGGCGGCGGTCTTGAGTTGTGGCGAGAGCTCTACGCGCCGTTTGGTGTTCGGCCATTTGCGGGGGGCTCTACCGGTGTTCAAATGGCCGGTTGGTTTAATCGAGAGTTGAAATCTGCAGCAGATCTTGATGGCCTAAAAATGCGAATTCCCGGGCTTGCAGGAGAGGTGTTTGCGGCTTCTGGCGGAACAGCTGTTCGTCTCGCAGGTGGTGAAATCTATACGTCTATGCAAACGGGTGTTATCGACGCCGTTGAGTGGGTTGGTCCTTATAACGACCGCACGCTTGGCCTTATGGAGGTCGCCGAGTACTACTATTATCCGGGTTGGCATGAGCCCGGTGCTATGCTGGAATTCACGGTTAATCAAGACGCTTTTGATCAGTTACCCCAAGACCTTCAGGCCATTGTTGAAGGCGCGGCTCGGGCAACCAACCAAGACATGCTCGATGAGTTTACTGCGCGTAATAATCAATCGTTGACGACGTTGCTGACTGAGCACTCCACGAAACTTCGACCACTGCCCGAGGATGTTTTAGACGTGCTTTACATCAACGCGGTGAGTGCACTGGAACGCTTGAAAGCGGATGACCCGATGGCACAGAAAATTGCCGCGTCCTATGAAGATTTTTTGGAGGGGGTGCGCCGGTATCACGAAATATCGGAGCGCGCGTATTTGAATGCGAGAGACAGAGTCCTCCCGCCGATTTCGTTTACTGACCAGTAATCGCTCTTGTGCGTTTTACATTGTCGATCGCCACGTAAATAAACTCACCTTCGGTGACTTTAATGGGCTCGCCGTCCTGCTGTGAGTTGATCCATACCTCGATGAGGACACGAACGGAGCTTCGACCAATGTCGAGGATGTCACAGTAACAACTGACCACCGCGCCAACGTGAACGGGAGTGAGGAAGGCCATGCCTTGAACGGCAACAGTCGCCACTCTGCCACCAGCGACCTCGGCTGAGGCAACACCACCGGCGATATCCATTTGCGAGAGCAGCCAGCCGCCGAAAATATCGCCATTAGCATTCGTGTCGGCAGGCATTGCTACCGTTTGCAGCGTCAGTTCACCAGTGGGTCTTGGTGTTTCATCAATCGGATTCATAGCGCTCTCCAGGTCGGGCGTTATTTTTCATAGCATTTACTGACTCAGTGTAGGACTAGATCAGCGACCGATCATACTCGGTAGCCACGTCACAATGTCGGGTCGCATCCACATCAGGGCCAATAGGCCAAGTTGGATGATTACAAACGGAATGACACCTCGATAAATCGCGCTGGTTGCAACAGATTCATCAGCGACGCCACGCAGATAAAACAGCGCAAAACCAAAAGGTGGTGTTAAAAATGACGTTTGTAAGTTAACGGCAATCATGACACCCAGCCATATGGGATCAAAACCCATAGCAAGCAAAATAGGCGCGACGATCGGGACAACGACGAAGGTAATTTCTATAAAGTCTAGGATAAACCCCAGCAGAAACATGACCACCATGACAATGAGTAAGGCCATGTGCGGACCGCCACCGAGACCGGCAAAGAAGTCTTCGATGAGTTCATCGCCACCAAAACCTCTGAATACGAGGGAAAATAGTGCGGCACCGATCAGGATTAAAAAGACCATGCTAGTGGTTGCCATGGTCGATTGTGCAATTTCTCGAAGCGTTTGGCGGTTTAAAGCAGATCGGTAGGCCGCCAAGATCAATGCGCCGACAGCACCGACGCCTGCCGCCTCTGTGGGCGTCGCCGCGCCAACGATGATAGAGCCAAGGACGATGGTAATGAGGAGCAGTGGCGGCAGCATGGCACTGATCAATGACAACTTTTGAGTGTTGCGCTGCTCTGGCGCTGGGCAGCTGCTTGGATAGCGCCATGCCATAAACAGCACGTATCCAAGGTAAAGACCAACGAGGACAAGCCCTGGAATAAATGAACCGACAAACAGATCGCCAACAGAGACGGTTTGTGTGTTGATAATCCCGCTTTGCAGCTGTGCTTGTTGGTAGGCGGTCGACATGATGTCGCCTAACAATACCAACGCAATTGACGGCGGAATAATTTGTCCGAGCGTCCCCGTCGCGCAAATAAGACCCGTTGCGAGTGACGGGTTATATCCGGCCCTGAGCATCGACGGCAGGGCAAGAACACCCATGGTTACAACGGTTGCGCCAACGATGCCGGTACTTGCGGCAAGGAGAGCGCCGACGATGACGACGGAGATGCCCAGTCCACCCGTTCTATCGCCCAAGCCACTGGCCATTGCCGTTAACAGCTCTTCTGCGATTTTGGCGCGCTCCAGTGTGACGCCCATGAGGATAAACAAGGGCACGGCGACCAGTGTTTCGTTCGTGACCGTACCAAACATACGTCCGGGCAACGCACCCACAAAACTGGCATCAAAATACCCCGCAATAACCCCGCCTCCAGCAAATAAAAGCGCAGTGCCGGCCAATGTTAATGCAACGGGGAAGCCAAACAGCAGCAACACACAAACGGCCCCGAAGAGTGCGAGTGCGAGTTCACCTTCAATCATCGTCGGTGACCTCGCAGAGCGTGATCAAACCCTGAATGATCTGGCTCAGTGCTTGTAGTCCGAGCATTACTGCCATGGCGGGTATCAGCGTTTTGAGCAGAAAAACTGCAGGTATACCGCCGGGCTCGGGTGACGATTCTAAAATCATCCAGCTTTCTGTGACGTAACCCCAAGAAATGATGACGATCAAGGTGCAGACGGGCAGTGTGAATAGTGTGTGGCCCAGAGTATTCACCCAGTGCTTCTTCCGCGCACTAAAGTTTCGGTAAAAAACGTCCACGCGGACATGTTTGTCCTCGAGTAAGGTCGGCGCCGCACCCAACATGAATAAGGTCCCGTGCAAATACAGGACGGACTCCTGTGCAGCGATGGCGCCTTGTCCAAAACCGTAGCGCAAAACCACGACTGTTGTTGTCACCAATGCCATGACCAGACTGGTGTAAGCGACGGCATTTCCCACCGAACGGTTCACATTGTCTATAGTCTGCGCAAAAGTTGCCCAGTAGTTCACCGTTTTAACCCATTTCTCAAGTCGACGTGGAAGGTTATCATCGAGTGAACAGCAATTGCAGAGAGATTCGCCGTGCTTACAGTTTTGTCACCCGCAAAAACACTGGATTACCAGACGCCCTCTATCGTAAAGACCGCTACTGTGCCCCGCTTTATGGACCAATCTGCACTGTTAGTGGACGACGCAAGGACGCTGGCCCCCGATGATATTCGTGCATTAATGGGCGTGAGTGAAAATATTGCGCACCTCAATCATGAGCGCTTTATGAATTGGGAGTCCACAGCGACCCCTGAAAATGCCAAACAAGCTTTGCTGGCCTTTAAAGGCGACGTCTACACGGGTTTGCAAGCCGATTCTATGGCCGCGCCTGACTTTGAATTTGCGCAGGCACGATTGAGAATTCTCTCTGGACTCTACGGATTGTTGCGACCGCTTGATCTCATGCAGCCGTATCGGCTTGAAATGGGACTGAAGTTTGGCAATTCGCGTGGAAAGAACCTTTACGAGTTCTGGGGCAATCAAGTCACAGAAGCACTTAACGCCGACCTCGCCTCCGCAAATACGGATGTGCTGATTAATTTGGCGTCAAATGAATACTTCAAGGCCGTCAAACCTAAGGTTCTGGCCGCAACCGTGATTACGCCGCAATTTAAGGACCTAAAAAACGGTCAGTACAAGATGATTTCATTTTTCGCCAAAAAGGCCCGTGGTGTTATGGCGCGGTTTATTATCGATAACCAACTTACCGATCCTGAGGCACTTAAATCCTTTGATGGGTCTGGATACTACTTCAGTGAAGCCCAATCCAAAGGTGCGCAGTGGGTGTTTTTGCGCGACGAAGCACCTCAGTAATTAGGCGCGCTGCTTGAAAGGAAGCAGTGCTGTGGCTTCGTCGCGATAGCGTTTGACCTGCTCGCAGTCACGGCGGCAAAAGTCGGCGACGGCCTCTTTGAGACGGGGTTCGGCAATCCAGTGATTAGAGTACGTGAGTGTTGGTTCGAACCCGCGTTGTATTTTGTGCTCTCCTTGAGCGCCGGGATCAAATCGCGATAACCCGTTTTCAATACAGTACTCGATGCCTCGGTAATAGCAGGCTTCAAAGTGCAGAAATTCGAACTCTTTTAAGCATCCCCAATAACGGCCAAAGAGTGTGTCATCGTCCACAAAGTAAAGCGCCGCAGCAACGGGCACCTCGACCTCATGAGCAATGACCATTACAGTGTTTTCGCCCAATGTTGGGCACACGCCGGTGAAGAACTCGCCGCTTAGGTAGCCTTCGTGACCGCTTCGCTTGAGGTAGGTGGTTTGGTAGCAGTAGTAGAAAAATGCCCAATCGCTTGGGCTGATCTCAGCACCGGTCTTCGTGGTAAGGGTCAAATTTTGAGCAGCGATCGCGGCACGCTCTTTCTTCAACGCTTTGCGCTTACGACTATTGAATTCCGATAAAAATTCGTCAAAGTCGGAGTAACCTCGGTTAAACCAGTGAAACTGCGTGGTCATGCGTTGCACGAGACCGGCCTCAGTCAGGACGGCTGACAACGTCTCTTCTGGAAATAAAATATGCCAGCTTGATATTTGTTCGGACTCACACCACTGAGTGACGCCGGCAATAAATTCAAAGGTCGCGTCCTCACGAGTAGGATCGGTCCACAGTCTGGGCCCGGTAGCCGGTGTGAATGGAATTGCCGTGATCAGTTTCGGATAGTACTCCAACCCACTGCGGTGCCACGCGTCGGCCCATGACCAGTCGAACACATACTCCCCGTAACTGTGACTTTTGAGGAATCCCGGCGCCATTCCAATGGGCCGATCTTCATGCCAAAGCGCGAGGTGACAGTTTTGCCAGCCCGAGTCTCCACCGGTACTCCCTGAGGACTCAAGACCGGACAAAAAGTCGTGCTTTAAAAACGGGTACTCTGAGGCAAAAGACCTTTCCCAATCTGCTTTGGGCAGTTCGTTAACACTGGGATACACTCTGAGTTCCACGTGGGGGTTTCTCGCTAATGACGACGTTATGCGCTTATACGGTCGAGACGCTGTAATGTCCCAACAGCCCCACCGCTACGATCAGTCCAATCCATTTGCTCTCGTTAAACGCTTGGAAACAGGTTTCACGAGACCGGTTGTTGATGAGCTTTCGATGCCTTAAGAACAAAGCGCCCACCAGGGCTATGGAAATAAAATAAATGGGTCCAAGGCCAAAGCTCAACCCTGTGGCCACAAACGACAAGAGACACAGGACTTGTAAGACAAGGATAACGCGTGTGTCCAAGTCGCCAAACAGAATCGCGGTTGATTTTATACCGACCTGGAGATCGTCTTCTCGATCAACCATCGCATACTGCGTGTCGTAGACCACAACCCACAGCAGGTTGGCGATAAACAGCCACCATAGCCCAGACGGGAGATTTGCTGAGGTCGCCGCAAACGCCATAGGAATACTCCAAGAGAACGCGGCGCCGAGGACCACCTGAGGCAAATGCGTGAAGCGTTTCATGAACGGATAAATAATGGTCAACACTGCGCCAACGATGGAGAGCTGAACAGTGAGCCAATTGGTTTGCATCACTAACCAGAGCGCCAGTGCCAGTAATGCGGCGAGCAGACACATCGCCTCAATGACCGAGACGTCGCCGGTCACCAGAGGTCTACTGCGCGTTCGTTCTACAAAGCCGTCGAGCTTGCGGTCAGCAAGGTCATTTGTCGTGCACCCAGCGGACCGCATGACCACAGAGCCCACCACGAAGGTGGTTAACAGAAATAAGGAGGGCAAGCCGTTCGCCGCGATAATAAGACCCCAGAGTGCGGGTGCCAGGAGTAGGTATGTCCCTATCGGCTTATCGACGCGCATGACCTGTAACAGTGCGCCGACTTTTTGGGTTGAGATCACGTTTATCGACAATTGGGTACCTCAATGAGTGAGTGACAGACCGGATTATACGTGGGCAAACGCTTCACGGGCGCGCGTCCAGCGCGATTCTAGGCGTTCTGCCCTTGTCGTATTGCCGTGGACCAGTTTGTTAGCAACGGCTTGCGCCTCGTCTAATAAGAATTCGTGTTCGGGAAGCCGAGCAACGCGAAATGATGAAACACCTGTTTGTCGCGTGCCCAATACCTCACCCGGGCCTCTAATTTTAAGGTCTTTCTCGGCAATGACGAAGCCGTCTTGTGACTCGCGCATGACACCCAGTCGTGAGCGAGCGGTTTGGCTAAGGGGTGTGTGATAGAGCAGCAAGCAGTGACTTTCGATCGCTCCTCTCCCCACGCGACCTCGAAGCTGATGGAGTTGTGCCAGTCCAAAGCGCTCGGCATTATCGATAATCATCATGCTGGCATTGGGCACATCAACGCCGACCTCGATGACCGTAGTCGCCACAAGAATATCAATCGTATTGGCCGCAAAAGCAGCCATCGTCTTGGCCTTTTCACCCGAATTCATGCGACCGTGCAAAAGGCCAATGGTGAGGTCGGGTAGTGCCTCTGTTAACTGTTCTGATGCGAGCTCAGCGGCGTTGGCATCGAGCGCATCGCTCTCCTCAACGAGGGGGCATACCCAGTACGCTTGTCGTCCCTCAGCGCACGCCGCCCCAACGCGCTTAATTACCTGCTCGCGTCTTAATGAATCAATTAACACGGTGGTTATGGGTTTTCGTCCAGGCGGTAACTCATCAATAACGGAACAGTCGAGATCCGCATAGGCAACCATAGACAGTGTTCGTGGTATGGGCGTGGCGGTCATGGTGAGTTGATGTGGCGTGAGATCGTTAAGGCCCCGCTGGGTCAGCGAGAGACGTTGATTCACGCCAAAACGATGTTGCTCATCGACAAGAACGAGGCCTAATGAACGAAACGCCACATGCTCCTGAAATAAAGCATGTGTTCCCACCACAATATCCACACTGCCCGCCTCAATGGATGCTAAAGCCTCTCTACGCGCCTTACCTTTCACCTGACCGGTGAGCCAAATTACCTTGATGGAGAGGCTTGTAAACCATTGTTCAAAACCTCGAAAGTGCTGCTCTGAAAGAAGTTCGGTGGGTGCCATGAGCGCGACTTGGTGCCCGCATTCCACCATATGCGCGGCGCTTAAAGCCGCGACCAATGTTTTGCCGGAACCGACATCACCTTGTAGCAGTCGAAGCATGGGTATTGGTTTCCGAAGGTCCTCAAGTATTTCCTGACAAACTCGGGTTTGCGCCGAGGTGAGTACAAACGGAAGTGCCGATACGAGGCGCTCTGCAAGCGACCCGCTTCCAGTGACCTGGGCAGCGCGCTTCTTGAGTGTTCTTGCTCGGCGCGACAGCAGTGTAATTTGATGTGCGACGAGCTCTTCGAGCGCGAGTCGGTTCTGCGCTGGGTGAGATCCGTCTAAAATCGCCTGAACATCGGCATTGGCTGGGGGGCGGTGTAGCACTTGAATGGACTCTGCAATCGAGGGCCCTCCCTGAGTCAGGCCCTTCAGCAGATCATCGGGTGGGTTCTTAGACAAGTAGCTTAAGGCTTGCCGGGTCAGATTGCGCATTGTTGATTGCCCGAGCCCTTCGGTGACCGGATAGACGGGCGTGAGCGCGTCTTCGAGTTGTGTGTCTTGATCTCCGAGCTGATACTCGGGGTGAGCAAACTCCGGCTGAGAGCCCGTCAGTCGGGGCTGTCCAAACAACGTAATGGTCTCGCCCACCTTAAGCTGCAGTGCTTGCGAACGGCGAAAATGAAAAAAACGCAGCGTGACCAACCCAGTGCCATCATCAACCTTTACAATGAGCGTCGGGCGGCGTCCGCGTGCAATGCCCGACGCTCGAATGGTTCCACGAACCACTGCATCGACACCGTCGCGGAGTTCGCCAATGGGTGTTAAGCGCGTTTTGTCTTGGTATCGGAGTGGAAAATGGAACAGCATGTCTTCCACGGTCCCAAGTCCCATAGCATTGAGCTTTTCGAGGACCTTCGGTCCTACGCCCTTGAATTGCTGCAGTGGCAGTTGAAGAATGTCAGTCGGCACAGTGAGCTTCATTAGGATGGCTCTATGATAATAACGGGATGAAGGTGGGCAGGTGAAGACTCCACACGTAATGGTTATCGGATTTGGCGATTTAGCGAGGCGCTTGCTCCCTAAACTTCAGGGACTGGCCCATGTGACGGGTGTTTCTAGACGTCCAGAGATTCTGCCTGATGCCCTCACGACTCGCCTCTACGGCGATTACGGTGTGCCTGGCTCACTGCGTGACGCGGCCGCGATGAAGCCCGATTACGTTGTTTTTACCCCTGTCCCAAGCGGTCGCAACATCGACGGGTATCGAGCGGGTTACGCTCAGAGCGCACGCAACATTGGCGAATCGGGGCTCTTGCAGCATTGCCGAAGGGCTATTTTTGTTTCATCCACACGGGTTTATGCAGAAAAAGACGGAGCTTGGGTGACTGAAGACTCGCCACTTGCCGCAGACGATCCTTTTGTTCGCGCGCTCTTGGACGGCGAGGCCTGTTTTCGACGACACGCGGTGGCGACCATTGTTCGCCCCAGTGGGCTCTACGATGGCGCTCGTCCCACTATGTTGACGCCCATTCTTGATGGATTCGCATCTCAATTTGGTGACGCCTACACCAACCGTATTCACAGAGACGATGCGGCTGAGGCCCTTGCCGCTATTATTTTGGGCGATCTCTCAGGTCGCGCCATACCGGCAACGCTTAATCTTAATGATGATGAACCCGTGAAGACGAAGGAGCTTGAAGCGTGGTGCTTTGAGAAGCTTGAGCGCGAGGCACGAGGTGTCAGAGAAAACCGACCGCGCAGCAGTCGTCGCATTAGTAATAGTAAGCTTCGCGCCATGGGCGTGACGCTGACGTACCCGAGTTTTCGTGATGGTTATCTTGCCGCGCTGCAGTCCCAGCGTTGAATTGAGAATGCGTTAGAGCGCTAAGATGGCTTCGATTTCGATTTGTACGCCCTTGGGTAGCGCGGCGACTTGTACACAGGCCCTCGCCGGGTAAGGCTCAGTCAGTTCCTCGGCCATAATCGCGTTGACGACCTGGAAGTTGCCCAGGTCCGTTAACGAAATATTAATTTTGACCGAGTTATCAAGCGATCCCCCCGCGGCGTTTGCAATCGCTTGAAGATTTGCAAAGACCTGACGCGTTTCAGCTTCGATGCCTCCGCTGACCAGCTCCATGGTTTCCGGGTCGAGGGGAATCTGCCCAGAGATCCATACAGTATTCCCAACCTTTACGGCTTGGGAGTACGGGCCAATAGCGGACGGTGCGGCGGTGGTACTGATGACGGCTCTATTATTCATATCAACTCCCGTTTAACGTCGGCTACAGCGCACAACTTTGCGAACGCCTTCCATGACCCTAACGCGCTTCATTACACGAGCGAGATGGACGCGGCTACTGAGTTGCAGCTCAATAATAATACTTGAAAAGTGGACTGACTCGTCTTGGGTCGATATGCGCTCAATATTGAGGCCAATCGCACTCAGTTTGGTCGCAAGCGTGGCGATCATGCCGCGTTTATTTGCCGATTCGATACGAATTGCCACGGGATAGACGCCTTCGATTTGATCATCCCATCGCAGCGGCATGAGGCGCTCGGTTTGTTCTCTGAGATCTGACAGATTTCGGCAGGTCTCCCGGTGTACAACAAGGCCTCGATCAGGACTTAAAAACCCCTCGATAGGGTCGCCAGGAAGCGGGCAACAGCACTTGGCGTAGACTAAAACGTAACCCTCGGTTCCCTTGATTTCCAGCGCACTTGTATCGTTTTCAAGTGATGCGCCGGCTTGACCTAATAAGTTAGCGGCCACGACTTGGGGGAGCTGATTGCCGAGTGCGATGTCTGTCAGGATTTCATCAAAAGTACTTTTGGGGTAATGCTCTGCAATGAGTAATTTTTGTGAGTCAACACTTACGATGTCATCGGGATGCAATGCGGTGAGCGCTTTTTCCAGCAGCTTTTGACCCAGATCGACGGAATCTTCGTGGTGTTGCTGTTTGAGGAAGTGGCGAATTTGCGAACGTGCGCGCGCAGTGACAGCAAAGTTTAACCAAGAGGGTGTCGGTCGGCCGGCAGGCGACGTGACAATTTCAACGGTCACGCCACTCTCCAAGGACTCTGAGAGAGGCGCTAACTGGTTATTAATTCGACAGGCAACACAGCGGTTTCCGACGTCGGTGTGGACTGCGTACGCAAAATCGACCCCACAGGCGCCTTTTGGCAGCTCCATAATGGCGCCTTTGGGCGTGAACACATAGACCTCGTCGGGGAACAAGTCGACTTTAACACTCTCAATAAATTCAAGAGAGTTGCCCGCTGTTTGCTGCATCTCAAGAAGACCCTGAACCCATTCGCGTGCCCGCATCTGAGGAATGTTGATATTGTCCTGATGGCTCTTATACAGCCAATGCGCAGCGATGCCGTTATTCGCCATGTCTTCCATATCACGTGTGCGAATTTGAATTTCAATCGGTACGCCGTGCATGCCCTTTAGTATCGTGTGGAGCGACTGATACCCATTGGCCTTTGGTATGGCAATGTAGTCTTTAAATTCGCCAGGGACCGGTTTGTAAAGCGAATGAATAATGCCCAGTGTCCGGTAGCACGAGTCTACGTCTTCACACACGATACGAAATGCGAATATATCCATGATCTCTGAGAACGACTTTCGCTTCTCCCGCATTTTCGAATAGATGCTGTAGAGGTGCTTTTCGCGCCCCGCGATTTCGGCCCCAATTTCTTCTCTTGCGAGCGCTTGCTCGAGCTGCTCGGAAATTTGTTCGATCAGTTGTTTTCGTCGACCCCCTGCCGTCTCGCGTGCGGCCTCTAATCGCCGAGCGCGCATTGGGTAGAGTGTGCGCAGCCCCAAGTCCTCAAACTCCATGCGTACTTCATTCATACCCAGCCTCGTGGCTATGGGCGCGTATATATCGAGGGTCTCATTGGCAATCCGTTTTTTTGCCTCGGGACTCAGTGCGCCCAGTGTCCGCATATTGTGAAGACGGTCGGCGAGCTTGACCAAAATGACGCGGATGTCCCGCGCCATTGCCAGCGCCATTTTTTGAAAGTTTTCAGCTTGTTTTTGTTCGGCACTGTCAAAATCGACTTGGGTCAGCTTACTCACACCATCGACAAGATCTGCGACCTCCTCACCAAACTGAGTACGAATGTCCTCTTTGGTCACACCCGTGTCTTCGATGACGTCGTGTAGAAGAGCCGCCATGATGCTCTCGTGATCCATGTGCATGCGCGCAAGCACGGTGGCTACCGCGAGTGGGTGTGTGACATAGGGCTCTCCAGTCCGCCGCGCCTGGCCGTAGTGCGCCTGTTCGGCATAGAAAAACGCCCGCTTTATTTCTGTAACGAGTTCAGACGGAAGGTAAGCGCTTAAAATATCCTCAAAACCCGTAAACGATTGTCGCTGGTCGTGTGAGGGGAGAAGTTGAGATTTGGAGGTGTTCTGAAGCCCCAGCCGGCGTGTGACGTCGGTGAATGAGGCTCCTAGGGATTGAAAGGGTGTGGACACAGGTCCTTACATTGCAGCTTAGAGCACTGGAGTTTCGAAGCTCGCTGCAAACTCCTCTTCTGCTTCTAGCTCATGCTCGCGCGCCATGACCTCGGGCGTAATCAAGCCTTCAGCGATTTCACGCAGTGCAAGAACAGTTGGTTTGTCCGACTCGACTTCAACGAGAGGGTCTTTGCCTCCAGTGCTGAGTTGACGCGCGCGTTTGGCCGCTAAGAGTACTAACTCAAAACGGTTATCAACATTGTCTAGGCAGTCTTCAACGGTTACACGTGCCATCTAAAAGTCCTGAAATCGAAACGGGCGCGCAGTATAGCGATTGAGCGGCTCGCTTGTCGACTCTGGTCTCTGTTCAAGGTGCGAGCAAATCGGCAATGACCGATGCAAGACGTTCAGACTGTGGCGTCTGTGCGGGCTGTTGGCTGTAAATAATTGACTCAAGGTCACTCAAAGCCTCATTAAAGACATCATTGAGTACCACGAAGTCAGCTTCGGTGTAGTGAATTATTTCATCTCGTGCTGACTGCATTCGCCGCTCGATCACCGATGTGTCGTCTTGGCCTCGACCGGTTAATCGTTCGCGCAGCGCCTCGGTTGAGGGCGGCAGTACAAAAATCGAGACGGCGGACTCGACCAGGGACTTAACCTGTCTCGCACCTTGCCAGTCAATCTCTAAAATAACGTCTAACCCTTTAGCGAGTTGGTGTTCGACGCCTTCTCTACTCGTACCATAGTAATTGTCAAACACTTGCGCCCACTCAAAGAAGCCTTCCGAGTCACGTAAATGGGTGAACGCTGACTCGCTGACGAAGTGGTAATTCACGCCGTCGACTTCGCCCGGGCGCATCGAGCGAGTGGTGTGAGACACAGAGACTGCGAGGTTGTTCGAACGCTCAACAAGGGCTTTTACGAGCGATGTCTTGCCTGCGCCACTCGGTGCGGAGATGACAAAGAGCCTCCCGGATGGGTGTTTTTGATTACTCAAGATTTTGTACCTGCTCACGCATTTGTTCGATGAGTACTTTAAGCTCTACCGCGGCGTTCGTCGTCACCAGTGAGGTTGTTTTTGACCCCAGTGTATTCGCTTCTCGATTCAGCTCTTGCATCACGAAGTCAAGGCGCCTCCCGCAGGGTTGTCCACTGCGGAGCGCGTCGTCAATCGCCGCTATGTGTGCGTCAAGACGATCGAGCTCTTCGGCAACATCTGACTTATTGGCTAAAATCGCCAGCTCCTCTTCCAAGCGCTTTTCATCATGAGGCACGTCAATCGTGTTGATACGGTCACGGAGTTTTTGTTGTTGTGCCGCCTGTAAGGCCGGTAATTGCTCTCGGTAATTCAGTACGATTGTCTTAATGCCTTGGCAGCGCTCTCGCAGAAGCGCCTCAAGGCGATCACCTTCGATCTGCCGATGTCGGCTAAGCGACGCCATAAGCGCTGGCATAATATCGAGACACGCATCGATGATTTCGTCTGAGTCGACAGTTGCACTGACCCAAATACCGGGTGTCATCAATACATCCAGTGAGCTGGGGGGGCGTGCGTTGGGTAGATGCTGCACAACGGTGGCCAACGCATCCTTCATATCACTGAGCTTAGTCAGGTTTAAGGTCGCGTCGGGTCCACCCTCGCTGCGTTCTATGCGGATAGACAACTCCACCTTTCCGCGGACGAGTTTTTCGGTAATCAGTTGCCGTAGCGCGGGTTCTGAGCGCTTGACCACATCAGGCAGCTTGAGGGTCAAGTCAAGAAAACGGCTGTTGACGGACTTGCACTCCAGTGACAGGTTCCATTCACCTACGGCCACACTTTGGTTGGCAAATCCGGTCATGCTCTGAGGCATGTGCACTCCAAGAACGTCGAAAGTACGTAGTCTAACAAGTAGACTGACGGGCGACACCCACGTATTAGAAGGTAAAGCATGGATTCAAGCACAGTGAAAAGACCCAGCGGTCGCGATTTCGATCAAATGCGGGACGTTTCCTTTCAACTCGATTACACCAACCAGGCCGAAGGCAGCGTTTTGGCGTGTTTCGGAAATACGAAGGTGCTCTGCACTGCATCGATTTCCGACGGCGTGCCTTCGTTTCTTCGCGGAAAAGGTCAGGGGTGGCTCACTGCAGAGTATGGAATGTTACCGCGCTCAACTGGAACCCGAATGGCCAGAGAGGCGGCTAGGGGAAAGCAGTCTGGCCGAACCGTCGAAATTCAGCGGTTGATTGGTCGCTCCTTAAGGGCAAGTGTTGACCTTAAGGCGTTGGGAGAAAGGACGCTGACAATCGACTGTGACGTACTGCAGGCCGACGGCGGGACACGCACAACCGCAATAACCGGAGCCAGTGTGGCGGTGGTCTCGGCGTTCAACAAGCTTCAACGCGCGGGTGACCTAAAGACGGACCCATTGATTGATCGTGTGTGTGCAGTTTCAGTGGGGATGTGGCGTGGTCAGCCGATACTGGATCTTGACTACCCTGAAGATTCGACTGCGCAGAGTGATGTTAACGTTGTCATGCTGGCGAGCGGCGGGTTGATTGAGGTCCAGGGAACCGCTGAAGATAAGGTCTTTAGTCGCGCGGAGCTTGATGCACTGCTCGACTTGGCTGAAGGCGCTTGTGTTTCGCTTAATGCAGCGCAGATGGAAGCACTGAGAGGCTCATAGCTCAATGTCGTAATCAATGATGACGGGGGCATGGCTTGAAAAAGCCTCCTCGCTCTCGATACGCGCGGCGAGCACACAGGGCGCTAGGCTTTCAGAAATAATGTGCGTATCGGTTCTAAGACCGGGACGCTCATCACCCTCTGGCCACCAGGTGTAGTCGTCGCCATTTGCGTCGATCTCTCGAAACGCGTCGCTGTAGCCCGCGCGATACAGCGACGCGAGCCAGTCTCGTTCCTCATGGCTGAAGCCCGGGAGATCGAGACGGTTGCCCGCCTCCTCGGCGTCTCGGGGTTGCCAAGCCAGTTCCCAACCACCGCATAAAATGAAGTCGCGTTTTTTATTTCGCACTTTTTCAAGGTGTGCACCCAGCTGGGTGAGAAATCGCATTTTTAATGCTTTGTCGCCGCGGGCACCGACAGCTGATGGGACCAAAATGCTTCCAATACTGCAGCTTTCATAGTCGGCTTGAATATAGATTCCCAAGTGGTCGAAATCCATAAAGCCCAAACCGAACATGATGGCTTTAGGCATTTTTCGGCAGTAAATTGCCACACCGTTGATCTTGGGGTCGTCGTAGTTATCGCCAAAATAGGCGTGATAGCCTTCGGGAAAAAAGTCGTTTGATGACAGCGAGTATTCAGAGCATTGGGTGTCTTGTAGGCAAATAACGTCCGCATTTTGCTGAAACGCCCACGTCACTAGCCCGTCTTTGTGAGCTCTCTCAAGGCCGTCCACTGCCAGTGACAACAACTTCATTTCTGTTTCCTAAATCGCAAGCTTGGTATACTACTCGAGATGCTTTCATTCTGAAATGAGTGAATGTTGTGATTAACAATTTTAACGCTGACGGAAACTGGGTAATTTGATGCCACACTCGGACACTAAACGCCAATTTATTGAGCTGTCGATTCGATTTGGCGCGTTAAAGTTTGGCGAGTTTACGTTGAAGTCGGGCCGTGTCAGCCCCTATTTTTTCAACGCTGGAGTTTTTTCTTCTGGAGAGGCTATGGCGACCCTAGGCGCCTGTTACGCCGACGCTGCCGGCGATGTTATCGATAAAATTGACGGTTTATTTGGTCCCGCTTACAAAGGCATACCGTTGGCGACGGCAACGGGTATTGCCTTACAGACCCAATACAACAATAACCTGGCCATTACCTTCGACCGTAAAGAAGCGAAAACGCACGGTGAGGGCGGTATTCTGATGGGCGCCCCGCTTTGCGGGAACATTCTGATTATTGACGATGTCATCACAGCAGGCACTGCGATTCGTCAGTCGGTTGCACTGATTAAGGATCAGGGCGCAACGCCGTTCGGCGTTGTGATTGGACTTGATCGATGCGAGCGAGGTGCGGGAGAAGTATCGGCGGTTGAAGAAGTGGAGCAGTCGATGGGACTTAAGGTCGCCAGCGTCATTACGATGCATGACATTATTGATTGGCTTGCGGGGCAAACTGAGATGTCAGACAGTCTCAATCAGATGCGGGATTATCGCGAGGAATACGGTGTTTAAAGGTCTCTGCCTGATATTGGCAGCGCTACTGCTCACGACTCAAGCGAGTGCGGACAATTTGTACCGTTACAAAAATGACGTGGGCGGCACCGTGGTCGATTGGCAGGTACCGGCTGAGTTTGCAGGTCGAGGGTACGAAGTGCTCAGCTTGCAAGGCGAGGTCCTTGAGGTAGTCACCCGACAATTAAGCAGCGCTGAGCTTGAAAACAAAGACCTTGTGAAGCGCTTACAGCAGGACGCTGCGATTGAGCGGGCGCGTTTGGCGGAGTGGGATCGTTTTTTGCTACTCAGGTACAGCACTGTCGAAGATATTGATGCGGCTCAAGAGCGTTCGCTTCGTGAGCTTAAAATTCGACTCTCGGTATTATTCAGTAATCGTCGCAGCTCCCGCGCACGACTCGAAAAGGTACTGGCACGAGTTGCAGATCTTGAGCGGCGAGGCGAGGCAGCCCAACAGCAAGATTTAGAGACGATAGCGGGGCTGAGGGCTGAAATTGAGAGTCAGAGCAGGGCCATCGCGGATCGCGAAGTTCAGGTCCTCGCGGTCACGAAAGAATTTAATGACGACCGAGGTCGATTTGCGCAGCTGCAAGATGTCGTTTTGTTGCGTCGATCTCTGAGTCGTGATTAGTGAGCGGCGGTATTTGATTACGGATTCGAGGGTACTGGCACGCTGAGTCCTGATGTGGCGACTGACCATTGATCGTCCCAGGCCCGAGTTGGCAGTAAGCCAAAATCTGATCGAACGAATTGCGCAATTCGACCTTCCACCAAGGCGAGCAGCAGGTTTGCTGACGTGTTCACTGGAATAGCCGTTCGCCAACCCTCTTCCACCTCGGCCATCCTCAAGCACTGTCGAAGTTGTGTTTCGATACGGTCATAGACCTGCGCAACTCGCCCTCTTAAACGCTCATGCTCTCCGGTGAGCGCATCACCGCTTAAGATTCGCGTGATGCCGGGATTGCGTTCACAGAAAACAAGAAACAGTGTCAGGATTTTTTTGCATCGTGTGAGTTGATTGGACTCTTCGTTCAGAATTTGTGTAATCCGACTAAATAACGTCTCTTCAACAAAGTCGATTAGTGACTCAAACATTCGCGTTTTTGACGGAAAATGGCGATAGAGTGCCGCCTCGGACACACCCAAATTAGCCGCCAGTTTTGCAGTGGTGATTTTACTGCCTGGGCTTGCCTCAAGCATTTGCGCGAGCGTTTGTAAGATTTGATCTTTTCGGTCGCTTCGTCTTTGTGACATGGGTTCCACCGAGTTGGGTGATTAACGATCGTGACTAGTGGTCCACGGTACTCATGCTCTGGTTCGTGATCAAGGTGCCGATTCCCTCATCGCTGAAGATTTCGAGCAATGTGGCATGGGGAACTCGGCCGTCGATGATGTGTGCGCTTGCCACGCCTGACTTGACCGCGTCCATAGCGCACTGAACTTTTGGCAACATACCGCCTGTAATGACCGCTTGATCGATCAGTTCATCCACACGCTGGGTCGATAAGCCGGTCAACGTTTGACCGTCTGCATCCAAAAGCCCCGTTACATTAGTCAGCAGTATGAGTTTCTCCGCACTTAAGACCTCGGCGAGCTTTCCTGCAACCAGATCCGCGTTGATGTTGTAGGTGTTTCCATCAACACTGCCCGCAACAGGGGCAATGACAGGAATGTAGTCGCTTTCACCGAGCATGGTTAAGATATCGGTATCAATGCTCTCCACTTCCCCAACGAGACCGATGTCTTCAGAGCCCGTCACACGATGGTTACTCGAGAGCGCTCTTGCTCGTATAAGTTCGCCGTCTTTTCCCGTGATTCCCACGGCGCGCCCGCCATTTCTGTGAATGCTATCGACAATCTCTTTATTGACAGAGGCGCCAAGAACCATTTCAACAACATCCACGGTCTCTTCGTTAGTGACGCGCATTCCGCCGACGAATCGAGACTCAATGCCAAGACGATCTAATAGTTTTCCGATTTGAGGACCCCCGCCGTGAACGACGATGGGGTTCATACCGACAAGCTTCATTAATACAACATCGCGCGCAAAGCTCTCATGAAGTTCGGGGTCTGTCATGGCGTTGCCACCGAACTTAATGACCACGGTTTTGCGAGTAAACCGTTGGATATAAGGTAAAGACTCTGTAAGTACTCGTGCAAATTGCTCTGCGTCTGATCGATTAAGAGACATGCTGTCCTCTGCTGATTTTTTCCGTGCTGCAGCCGTTTACGCGATCGGCAGCGCCAAGTCTGGATTCTTTGTTTTCAGGACATCGACCAGCAGGTGCTCCAGCCGACTGCGGCAGTCTACATCATCGCCCTCGAAACACAGCTGTGCAGTTCCATCTGTCTTAAGGTGTTCGAGGTGAACCCAGCTGTCTGCAAAATCCAACCGGACACCATCAAGCTTAGTAATGCGTGAGCCTGGGAAATTTGTCTCATCATGTAAAATATCGAAAAGTGTGCTGTGCAGTTCCCCAGAGTCGACCAGAGTCAGGTCATTGACGGACGTATTGGGGAGCGCTGAAACAAGTTCAGAGACGCTACGAGGGTCGTTACTCAGAACCTCGGCCATTCTCGCCGCGTTGTAAAGGGGGTCGTTGGAGCCAAACCAGCGGTCTTTTAATAAAACAGACCCTCGGCAATCACCTGCGACAATGGCCCCACTGCGCTGCATTTCACGCTGCATTAAGGGGGGTGGACTTGCGGCGACTTCAGCCGCACCGCCACATTGAGTCACAAACGAGGGAAGTAGTCTGGATGCAGTGGGTCCAAACAGTACGTCGGCGCCAGGCTGGCGAGCCAGCACGTCTTGTATGATCAACATAAACGCGTGATCGTCTCTGATGCGTCTCCCTGTTTCATCAAACACCGTCAAGGTCGATGAAAGGGAATCAATGAGCAGCACCGCGTTTGCGGGCGAGTCCTCTAGCCAGTCCGCTATTTTTGATACTGCATCAGCGCGGTCGGCGCGCTTTATCGTTAGGTCACAGAGCGAAGAGTTGAAGGCTTTTTGCGCCAAGTTTAATGTCGCTTGATCGTCACAAATCAACAGTAATGAGCGTGATTCAGCAAGTGCAATATCGCTTGATAAGCGCTCACAATACTCGTCTTCGAGCGCAAACTTTACGCTGCGACCATCCCCCACGACGTTTCCCGCATGCGGTGAGAGGGTTAATACCTGCTGCCAGAAGCTACTGGTTACCCACATTCGACTCGTCATTGCGCCAATCGACAGCGCACCTGTTGGGTGTCTGAGAACGACCAGCGCTGACCCTGACGTCGTTGCATTGTGGGTCGACATATGCACCACGGGTAAGGGGGCATTACGGAGATCGATGATATCGATACCGCGAGACAATAGCGCTTTGGACAGCGCCGTTTTAGGGCTGTTTGATGCGGACTCGCCAATGTGAGAAATGACGAAAGAGCGGCTGGAAGATCGCAGCGCTAGGTCCGCTATACCGCGCGCGAGAGCGGTAATGGCAAGCGCCTCATCCTCGAGACTCACTGGCGGCAGGGTGACCCATGAACCACCTTCGATTGACCAGGGTGTTTCTGGCACCGCGTCTACCGGTTCGGCTACCGTAACCTCCGGGTCGGTCGTGAGCGATTCCTCGTCTGAGTTTTGTTTTGATGCGCGTTTGTGTCGTAAGCGGCTGTTAGATGTCAACTGACGAATGGCAATCGCAAGAGGTCTCAGTTCGGAAATATCAATCGTTAAGGGTTTGCGAGAGTCCGCAGTATTGAGAATTAATTCAACGTTCGACTTGAGACGCCTCTGCGGGTCAACGACGCACAGCCAAAAGGCCGCAGACAAGCCGCCGAAGATAATAAGCCAAACGACGCTGCGCAAATTTTGCCGAGGTAGGGCCAAGGTGTCAGCGGGTACTATGGAGAGTGTCCATCCGGTACCTGCGATCATCAGATCAATCGAATCGCGCTCTGACGTGCCGGGTCCTGCAATCAGCGACCGCGGTGACGTTTCGAAATTTTGCCACAGAGAGAACGGGCCCGCCGGAGACTCGGCTAACCAGGTGTTGGTTACTGATTGGTCAAAAGAGGCGACGACGACCCCCTCTGTATCTCCGGCAGTAAATCGGCTGACGAGTGCAAGATAAACACCTTCAGGACCTCGAATGGCCTCAAACTCCGCGACACCGGAACTGAATGTTTGGCGAACTCGGTCGAGGAGCACGAGCGACTCAAGTCCATAGTCATTGGGTTTCAAGCTCGCGATGCCCAGTTCGTCCAGTGGTACGACCTGCCAGCGAATCGCGGCCGGTAACGCTTGGCGAACCACGCGCTCAACATCACCGCGGTCGATATTAGCGAGCGCCTGATCGATATTTTTTATGAGACGATCATGCTCGTATTTGATAAGTGCGCCGCGTTGCGCTAAGACGTTTTCAGCAATAGCCCGTTGAGCGCCTTCCTCGTTATTGCCTTGGAAAAAATTAAGGTAAACGAGCGCGCACAGGGCTGGAATTACGGCAAACAGCAACCCGAGTACAGGACGCTGAAAAGACGGCTTACCCAGTCTTTCTATTGACCCTTCTGACGACGGCGTCTGATCCATAGTTAATCCAGGTGGCGACTTAGCTCTCCAATGATGGTCTCGGCAAGAACGCGCTTTGTTGATATTGGCATTTCAATATTGCCGTTTTGTCCAATGAGGACACCCGCATTGCGATCGCTGTCGAATCCGATTGAGGTGTCGCTCACATCGTTGGCAAAAATATAATCTAACGACTTTTTTGCAAGCTTTTGGCGCGCGTATTCCTTCACATCTTCCGTTTCTGCGGCGAAACCCACCACGAGCGACGGCCGCGAAGCGCTGTTCGATACGGTGGCAATGATATCGGGGTTTGGCACTAAGCGAAGATCCATTTCTGCGACACCGTTGCGCTTAATTTTTTGTGACGCGACGGACTCAGGCTTAAAGTCGACAACCGCAGCGGCGCCAATAAATATATCGGCCGTTGCTGCAGCGAGAAGGCTTGCCTCGTGCATTTCTTGGGTGGTTTCAACGGCAATAACGTGAACGCCATCGACAGCTGAACAGTTTACCGGACCTGAAATTAAGGTGGTTTTAGCCCCGGCGTTGACGCAGGCCTCGGCAAGCGCGTAGCCCATTTTTCCAGAGCTTCGATTGCTAATATAGCGGACGGGGCAAATCGGCTCACGAGTGGGTCCGGCAGTGATGACCACGTGGCGACCTGCTAGAAGGCCGGTACCGAGTGTCTCTGTAATTGCCTCAACGATTAGCGCAGGTTCGAGTAACCGACCCGCACCCACGTCGCCACACGCCTGGCTACCGGAACTTGGTCCGAGGACGGTCGCGCCTCGGTCATTCAGCACTTTAATATTGTCTTGGGTCGCTTTTTTTGCCCACATTTCTTGGTTCATTGCAGGTGCAATAAACAATGGCGCAGGCGTCGCAAGAACACACGCCCCAAGCAGGTCATTTGCTCTACCCTGAACGAGCCTGGCGATCGAGTCGGCACTTGCCGGTGCAATGAGCATGACGTCGGCCCAGCGTGCAAGTTCAATATGACCCATCGCCGCTTCCGCATCCGTGTCTAGAAGGTCCATGTGCACGTCATGGCCCGACAGGGCTTGCATTGTAAGTGGCGTAATAAATTCGCAGGCGCCCTCGGTCATCACGACCCGCACATTTGCGCCTTCGCGAATCAGATCACGGGTGAGCTCAGCGGCCTTATAAGCCGCGATACTGCCGGTAATGCCGAGGATGAAATTACGATTTAAAAGACGTGCCATTTTTAAGTTAGAGCGCTCAGAGTACGTGTCAAAGGTAGCATTCAGTCGCGGTGAATCATACCGGTGTTGCAGGAGTGGCCTTGGGTATATGCAATCACGTTGTTAATTCTCAAAGAATGGTCAGAGCCTAGGCAGCAGGTGAGGATGTGAAAAAACAAGGAGCAGTGAATTGTCATGAGGCGTCTCGGTACGATCACTCGATCGTAGGCGTATTGGCCACAGTGATGAATATTTCCTCATTTGCGATTTGGCAGGTTCTGGCGGCTTATAGGGACCAACTGAGTCTCGCAACGATTGTTCGCCGTATTGTTGATCAGGAAATCAACCACCCTACGATTGATACCGCGGCTCGCCTGCGGCTTCGCGCGTCACTGCAGTTACAGACGTTGGTGAACCGAGAGGCACTTTCTGAACCATCGTGCGTCTTGGGAACACGGGCTTACGAAGGTTATGTGATCGATGCCCTGTCGGGCTTGTCGCAAGAGCACTTTTTGGCGTTGTTCCTCGACGCCCGAAACCGATTAATTACGAGCGAAGTCCTATTTTATGGCAGTGTCGACACTGCACCCGTTTATACGCGCGTCGTTGCGCTGCGTGCGATTGTCCACCATGCGGTATCCGTCGTCGTTGCCCACAACCATCCGTCAGGCTGTTTGGACCCCAGCCCCGCAGACAGGGAGGTCACGGATAAACTCAGTCGGGCGTTGCAACTGCTCGATATTCAACTGCTCGACCATCTTGTTGTTGCAAATAATCGATGCCTAAGCCTCAGAAACTTGGGCTTTGTGTAAGACTTCGTGTTGCTTAAGCGCGAGCCCTTTGGTATGTTGCCGCTCCTTTTTTTTGTGGACAGACAGATGTCGCGAGTATGTCAAGTTACAGGAAAGCGCCCGATGACGGGAAACAATGTCTCGCATGCGAAGAATCGCACTCGCAGACGCTTTCTGCCCAACCTTCACAATCACCGTTTTTGGGTGGAGTCAGAGAAGCGCTTTGTTTCGCTTCGTGTATCACCTAAGGGCATGAGAATTATCGATAAGCGTGGAATCGAAACCGTGTTGTCCGAGCTCCGAGCTCGCGGCGAGAAGGTTTGAGGAGTAAGAACCGATGCGTGAAAAGATCCGAATGAATTCAACGGCTGGTACAGGCCACTTTTATACTACTGACAAAAACAAGCGCACAACGCCTGATAAGTTGGAAATGAAAAAGTACGACCCTGTCGCCCGTAAACATGTGGTCTACAAAGAAGGTAAGATCAAGTAAGCGTTACGTATTACGAGAACCCCGGCAACGCCGGGGTTTTTTTTGTCCGCATATCCGTTGGAGGTTGTTTTGCCAGAGCTGCCTGAAGTTGAGACGACCCGTCGGGGCATTGCGCCCCATGTCGAGGGGCAGCGTATTGTCAATGTAATAGTGAGAGACCGCCGTCTGCGGTGGCCCATCACTCAGGACTTTGAGCGACACCTCAGTCAAGCGATAATCATTCAGACACGCCGTCGCGCTAAGTACCTCTTAATTGATCTCGACTCGGGTGCAACGGTGATGATTCACCTGGGCATGTCGGGCTCACTTCGCATGACCACCGCTAACGAGTTACCGCGAAAACACGATCACGTCGATGTTGTGCTCGAGAGCGGAATGTTGCTGCGCTATCACGATCCGCGACGATTTGGGAGCATGCATTGCTTCGTCGGACAGTCGCATGCGCTGCTTGAGCATTTGGGGCCTGAGCCACTGTCAGCGGACTTTACGGGGGAGTACTTGTTTCAGCAGTCTCGCAAGCGAGGTAGCGCCGTAAAACTCTTTATTATGGATGCCAAAATCGTCGTAGGCGTCGGAAATATCTACGCCAATGAAGCATTATTCATGGCGGGAATCCGACCAGACCGGCCTGCGAATGGCATCAGTAAAAAGCGCTACATGGCCCTAGCCGAGTCGATCAAGGCCGTCTTAGCGAACGCTATTGAGGTAGGTGGTACGACGCTTCGCGACTTTGTTGGTGGCGATGGGAAGGCGGGTTATTTTGCACAGAGTTTGCAGGTTTATGGTCGCGGCGGTGATCGCTGTAAGCGCTGCAAAGTCACGCGTCTTCGAGAAATTCGTCAATCGAGCAGAGCAACTGTTTACTGCACTCGCTGTCAGCGTTAGGCGCCAAACTTCTGATTTAACGCCTCAAGAACGGGGCCTGTGACGAAGTCTGAAACATCACCCTGCATCGATGCGATCTCGCGAACAAGCGTTGAAGAAATGAAGGATAAAGTATTTGAGGGTGTCAAAAAGAGGCTCTCAAACTCAGGATTCATCGCCCGATTCATATGGGCAAGTTGCTGCTCGTATTCAAAGTCACCCGCGGTCCTGATGCCACGCAACACGGTATTGGCGTTTTGCGCTGCGACAAACGCAGTGGACAGTCCGCTAAAGCCCTTGACCTCAATGTTATCGAGGTGGGCGAGCGACTGCTCGGTCAGCGTTATCCTCTCCTCAGTCGTAAACAGCGGTTTTTTACTCGAGCTCTTAGCGACACCTATGACCACCCGATCAAACAAGACAGCGGCACGCTCGACTAAATCGACATGGCCTTTATGTATAGGGTCAAATGTGCCGGGATAAACGACTGTTTTGTCTCGCATAGAGCGCGCTCCTCACTAGATCGCTGAGACTACACAAACGCGAAGAACAAACCAAATTACCGTTGGACCATTAACCGACAGGTAACGTCGCCCATTGTTTTTTCCTTAAGTGTTTGTAAGCGCTCATCGTGAACCGTGACCGCCTTTGGTGTTTCGAGGTAGAGCAGCGTATCTGATCTGAGTAGATTGGAGGCTAAAAGCCACTTCAGGCATGGCGCGGTAAGGTTGTTGGCAAAAGGTGGATCAAGAAAAACGACATCAAAGACGCGATCAAGCGAAACAGGTTGTGATGAGTCTCGTTGCAGGACAGACACGTGCTCACCACACCCCAGTGTTTGTGCGCTTGCCTTTATCGCTTGGTTTACAAGGTCACTGCGATCGATGAAGCAACAATAGCGAGCACCACGAGAAAGCGCCTCAAAACCTAGAGCGCCAGACCCAGCAAACAAGTCTAAGCATTGAGCCCCATCGAGGTGACCGGTGAGCCAGTTAAAGACTGTTTCTCGAACTCGGTCGGGTGTTGGCCTTAAACCTTCCACACTGGGGAAGCTTAACTTCCGGCCGCGCCATGCGCCGCCAATAATGCGCAACTGATTGCTGGGTTGCGCGCGTCGAGTTTTGCTTATCATGCGAGTACCTAATGTTAGACTAAAGTAGCATAGCGCTCATCGCAGCGGCTTGTTTCATTTAGGGACGTTAAAATTAGTATGAAGTGGTTTGGACACAAGCAAAAAGTCACGAAAGAAGCGCACATTGGTGGCACAGAAGACGATGGCCAGTCTCAAGTCTCATGGTTTTCCCGCCTGACATCAGGCTTAAGTCAAACGAGTCAATCGTTGGTGTCCGGCTTAGAGAATGCGCTCGGCGTCAAAGCTACGATTGATGACGACGTCATTGAGGCCCTGGAGACTGAGCTGCTGATGGCCGATGTGGGTGTGGCCACTACAAAGATCATCATCGACCAACTCATCGAGGCTCATCCGCGCAAGTCAGCGGTCGATGTTGATGCGGTCATGGCGACATTGACGGCGCTTTTGGTTGCCACGCTTTCGGATAACGATCATCCGCTCAACCAGCCCACCGACGGACCGCTTGTGATTTTGGTCGTTGGGGTTAATGGCGCGGGTAAGACCACAACGATTGGCAAGCTTGCACATCGGTACCTGTCTGAAGGTCAGACGGTGATGTTGGCAGCGGGTGATACCTTTCGAGCTGCGGCGGTAGAACAGCTGCAGGCGTGGGGCGAGCGTAATAACGTTCCGGTGATTGCTCAGCATACGGGCGCCGACAGCGCATCAGTTTTGTTCGACGCGCTTACGGCTGCGCGCGCGCGCAACGTAGATGTGTTGCTTGCGGATACGGCGGGGCGACTCAATAACAAAGCGCATCTGATGGAAGAGTTGGAAAAAATTGTTCGCGTCATTAAAAAGGCAGACCCCAGCGCGCCGCATGAAACATTGCTCGTACTCGATTCGGGTACGGGCCAAAATGCCGTATCGCAAGCACGCGAATTCGATGCGGCGGTAGGCGTAACGGGAATCGCGCTGACGAAGCTTGATGGCACGGCAAAGGGCGGTGTGGTCTTTGCCATTGGGCAGCAGACAAAGCGACCTATTCGGTACATCGGCATTGGTGAGGGAATTGAAGATCTCCGCCCCTTTAATGCGCGCGAATTTGTCGACGCACTGTTCAGTACAACGACGTAATTATTATGGACCTTGTCTTTGATCGAGTGAACAAACGCTACGAGCATCGCGAGGCTCTGAGCGATTTGTCATTTGAAATGCGCAGTGGCGAAATGGCCTTTTTAACGGGCCATTCTGGCGCAGGCAAGAGCACACTCCTAAGGCTTCTACTGCTCCTTGATCGAGCCTCTTCGGGCGAGGTGTCAGTGGGTGGGCGGCCGCTGTCAAAAGTAAAAGAGTCGCGTATTGCGAAGTACCGGCAAGATTTTGGCGTTGTGTTTCAAGATCATAAGTTGCTAGCCGACCGATCGGTCTATCACAACGTTGCCTTACCTTTAGAGATCGCTGGATTTACAAAACGAGATATTGACCGAAGAGTACGCGCGGCCTTAGACAAAGTGGGTCTGCTTGACCGAGAGCGCGCCGCGCCTGATGCCTTGTCAGGTGGTGAGCAACAACGCATTGGTATTGCTAGGGCTGTTGTAGCGAGGCCTAAAATCTTGATCGCTGATGAACCAACGGGCAACTTAGACCCCCAGCTTTCGGCAGAAATTATGGGCCTTTTCTCTGCGTTTAATAGCGTCGGTGTGACTGTAATCGTGGCAAGCCACGATCTGGCATTGATCTCGCGAATGTCGCAGCGAATATTAACGCTCGACCGAGGGCGGTTGATCACTCTGGGTGGTGTGTCGCGGGGAATCAATGAGTGAGTAATTCGCAAACGACCACAGCAGGAATAGGTGCGGGTCCGCGCTCAGCACTGAGTGCCTGGGCGCACCATCACCGTCAGGCTGCACTGATCAGTGTCGATAAACTGCTTCGGGAGCCCATTGCGAGCTTTCTGACTGTTTTGGTCATCGGCGTGGCGCTTGCAGTCCCCAGCTTGGGTTTATCGTTAGCCGCCACGGTACAGGGAGAGATTTCTCAAATTGATGCGCCGCCTCAGCTTTCAGTGTTGCTTGGACAAGATGCATCGCTTGAGGACGCTGACAAGTTGCGTACCGAGATTCTTCGCAAACCAGGTATTGCCGACGTCAAAGTGGTCGACCGCGACAGCGCACTCGCGGATTTTGTGAGCGCGACAGGACTTGAGAGTTTGGTCCAAAAACTTAATCGAAACCCACTCCCCCACACGCTATGGGTCTATCCAAGCGCCAACACTCGCCTTGCGGGCATTGAACAACTGCAGGTCGATCTCGGTTCGCTGGCAGGCGTCTCGCAAGTGATTCTAGACAGTCGGTGGTTGGAGCGGCTAAATGCGTTCACCGATTTATTGAGGACGATTGCCATGGTTCTCGGGGTCGTTATGTCGGTGGGTGTTGTGCTAACACTCGGTAACACGCTGCGCCTTGGCATCGAGGCTCGCCGTGATGAGATCGTTGTGATTAAGCTCATTGGGGGTGGCAATGCCTTTGCGAGACGGCCTTTTTTGTACACAGGATTATTAAGTGGCGCACTGGGGGGTGTCTTTGGGGGGTTGCTCAGCGGTGCTGCACTGCTGATGTTAGACGGCCCAGTAAAACGTTTATTTGATTTGTACGATCAGGCACCTTCAGTACCCTCGCTAATCCTGTCTGAGTTATTGGTGCTTATTTCGATAGGCGCTATTTTGGGATTAATCAGCGCCTGGTATTCCGTTCAGCTGCATTTAACACGAATCAAGCCCCGCTAAATTCCGAGGAACTTTTTGGCTCAGTTAGCACTCTCACAACAAGAGTGCTAAAATTTGCGGCTATGTTAGGAGTTTTGGATATGACTGAGACAAATACTTCAGTTTCAATGACGCCAAACGCGATCTTAAATATGGTGCCTGGCGCCAACCTAGGTGCGTACGTTCAAACTGTGAGTGCGATTCCTATGCTGTCCGCTGAGCGAGAGCAGGAATTGGCCGAGCGCCTTTTTTATGACAACAGCGTTGACTCTGCGAGAGAGTTAGTACTCGCTCACTTACGATTTGTGGTGCATGTGGCGCGCAGTTACTCGGGTTATGGTCTTCAAGAGGCGGATCTCATTCAAGAAGGGAATGTCGGATTGATGAAGGCGGTAAAACGCTTTGACCCGACGAAAGGTGTCCGGTTGGTCTCTTTTGCAGTGCACTGGATTAAAGCTGAGATGCACGAGTACGTGCTCAAGAATTGGCGCATTGTGAAAGTTGCGACGACCAAGGCTCAGCGCAAATTATTCTTCAACTTGCGAAGCCGAAAGACGGGAACTCATTGGTTAACGCAGGATGAGACCATTGCGATTGCGCAAGACTTGGGTGTCGAGCCATCGGAAGTGACCCGCATGGAAAGCCGCTTGTCGAGTCGAGATTTGGCGTTCGATTTGCCAGTTGATATGGACGAAGAGTCGTCTTGGCAGGCACCACAACAGTATTTGGAGGATCAATCAACAGACCCGGCCACGGTGGTGGAAGCGGCTGATTGTGTTGCTCACAAAGGCACTCAACTTAGCGCGGCAATGTCTGCGCTGGATCCCCGAAGTCGCGATATTGTGGCTCGACGTTGGTTGGCAGAACCGAAGACAACATTGCACGAGCTTGCAGAGGAGTACGGCGTCTCAGCTGAGCGTATTCGCCAGCTTGAAAATAATGCCATGAAAAAACTTCGCGCAGGAATTGTTGCTTAAGCCACTCGATTAATGCGTTTCTCCTTTGTCGCTATTGCATGTTTTCTGGCGTTCGTCGCGGTCGCGTTTGGCGCGTTTGGCGCGCACGCACTGGAGTCTCGAGTTTCCTTGGCGCGCGTAGAGACCTGGACAGTTGCTGTCCACTACCATTCCCTGCACGCGCTGGCGATGATTGCGTTATCCGCGGCCCTCGATAATAAACACAGTGTCTGGTTACAACGTGCGCAGACGTTCTTTGTAATCGGCGTCTGTCTGTTTTCGGGGAGTCTGTACCTGCTCGTGCTGACTGACACCCCGCAACTGGGTGCGGTTACCCCTCTTGGTGGTGTGAGTCTATTAGCTGGATGGGCCTGTGCATTTTTTGCGGCAGTTCAGAAAAGTCACGACCCCGATGTCTGATCAGGAACTGTCACACAAGATAAAGAGTTTCGTGATTCGTGCGGGTCGAATGACGGGCAGCCAACAAAAGGGCTGGAATGAGGTTTTCCCCAAGCACGGCTTTAGCCTGACCGAGTCGCAGTTTGACTGGGAGCACAGCTACGCGGTCAACGGGCCTCGCGTTGTCGAGATTGGTTTTGGAATGGGTGACAGTTTGCTCGCAATGGCTGAGCAGAATCCGACGTATCGATACCTCGGTCTGGAGGTGCATAAACCCGGTGTTGGCAAGTTATTTGCCGAGGTGGAAAAGCGCGGCATTGAAAATATTAAAGTCTTTGCCGAGGATGCGGTGCGCGTTCTCGAAGTATCGATTCCACCCCAAACCATTGATCTTATTCAGATTTTTTTCCCCGATCCCTGGCACAAAAAACGCCATCATAAGCGCCGCCTTATTCAGCCTGACTTTGTGGATCTGTTGCTGACACGCTTAGCCCCTGCGGGAAGAATACACTTGGCGACAGATTGGCAGCCCTATGCCGAGCACATGATGGCGGTGCTCGAAAATAATCAAAATGTGCGGAATGTCGCGGGCGCCCAACAATTTATTCCCAGACCTGAGTCGCGACCGGAGACAAAATTTGAGCGCCGCGGTCATCGTTTAGGCCACGGCGTTTGGGATCTGTTGTTTCAGAAACGCGCGCGTTAAATAAATCGCTCGATCAAACTATCCAAATGGCGATAACCCAGATCCGTTGCGCGTAGACGTGTAACGTCGGCATCCATCAGGCCTAAGTTCACAAGCGCTGCACGCTGTGCTGCGATGACCTCAACCGATTGCCCGGTGCGCGTTTCAAAAACAGAATCGAGGACACCGTGCTTAAGCCTCAAAGCATTCATCATAAATTCGCCGGGCAAATCAGCAGACACAATTGGCTTTAAATCGTCGCTGGACGCGGTGGCCGAGGGGTCAGAAAATTGCCCAATATAATGCTGAGGTTGCCGCGTGCGCTGGAACCGAAAGACCTCGTTCGACAGCGTGACTTTTCCATGTGCGCCTGCGCCAATGGCTAAGTAGTCACCAAAACGCCAGTAATTAAGATTGTGACGTGCCTCTTGGCCTTTTTTGCTCCAGGCGGAGACTTCATATTGCGTCATCGCTTTTTCGGCCATGAGGCGAGCGATTTGCGACTGCATGGGCTCGATGAGCTCTTCGGAGGGTAACTTAGGCGGCGAAGACCAAAATGCCGTGTTTCGCTCGATCGTAAGCTGGTACCAAGAAATATGTTCCACGCCCAGACTTAAGGCGATCTGCACGTCACTCAGTGCATTAGCGGGATTCTGATGGGGCAGGCCATACATCAGATCCACATTTACCCGCTTAAACTGTGCCTCATGCGCCATTTCAACGGCACGAATCGCTTCGTTGGCCGAATGAACGCGCCCTAGCCCCTCGAGTTTGTCGTCTTCAAAACTCTGAATGCCGATACTCAGACGGTTAACGCCTGCCGTTCTATAAGAACTGTACTTGCTGGCTTCGGCGCTGCCTGGATTACTTTCAAGCGTAATTTCGCAGGATTCAGAGAGCGACAGTCGATGGGTGATCCCGTCTAAAATGTTGGCAATCGCTTTCGCTGAAAATAGGCTAGGTGTGCCGCCGCCGAAGAAAATTGACGTGATTTCACGACCTTGCACCCAATCAAGTTGTTGCTCTAGATCATTAAGTAATGCGGTGACGTAAGGCTGTTCTAGGGCGGGGTTAAAATTTTCGTGGGAGTTGAAGTCACAGTAGGGGCACTTTCGCTCGCACCAAGGAATATGCACATAGAGCGATAAGGGTAGGCGGTGATTCACTGGCAGTTTAATAATTTCGGGGCAAGCGCCTTAAGCGCTTTTGCGCGGTGACTGAGCGCTTGCTTTTCAGCGAGAGACATTTCCGCCGCCGTGCAGCTCGATGATTCTGGTATGAAAAGTGGGTCATAACCGAAACCGCCAGTACCCGATCGCTCGAAGCTAATTTCTCCGTACCAACGGCCCTCGGCGATAATGGGTAGGGGGTCGGACTCGGACATGACGACAGCGATAACCGCGACGTAAAACGCCGCCCGATCCTCCCCTGTAAGATGACTCATCTCACTCAGCAGCTTGGTGTTGTTTTCAGTATCACCCCCACCCGAGTAGCGCGCCGAATAGATGCCCGGTGCGCCTCCTAGGGCCGGCACTACGAGACCCGAGTCGTCCGCAATGGCAGGTCGCCCCGTTGCGTGGGCGGCATGTCGGGCTTTGAGAATCGCGTTTTCAATGAACGACAGGCCCGTCTCTTCAGCATCGGATACAGCGAAATCACGCTGCGCGACAACTTCGAGTCCCATTGACTCAAACAGTGGCGCGAACTCACGAAGTTTTCCTGCGTTATTACTCGCTAGAACAAAGGTCATTGTGGTTTATTCCTGGCGCCAAAGCTGTGTTTTGAACTTATAGCGATACGTTTGGTCTGACCCCTCGGGCGTGAAGTCGAATTCGAAGAATCGATATTCTCGATCTAAGAATTCAAAGGGGATGAGGTAATAAGTTGCACGCCCTTCTCTGACCTCTTTTATCGTCATATCGCCACCGGTGATGAGATCCCAAGTCCGGCCTTTAATGCGCATGGGCCGCCCCTCAACATCGCTCGCTTCGGCATCTCGGACCGACAGTGTCAGCATCGCTTTGTCTTTGCCGCGTGGTATGCCAAATTCCGCGGCGATCTCAGGTGTTAAAAAGGTGGAATAAACAATGCTGTAATGCAGTTCAAATTGATCGAATCGCTCAGATTGTTGACCCGCTACTAAGGTAGACCAGAGCATGAGACTGACGGCAAGGAGGTATTTCATCGGTGTCGGATCCTGTAGCTGGCGGACTTTGCAAAAATATTGGGCCAGATTTTCGCCAAATAAGTTCTATCTCCAGAGACTTTACGTTCAATAATTTCAATATCGAGTTGCCTGCAAAGTGACTCAAAATCAGCCACAGTGCAGAAATGAATATTGGGCGTGTCAAACCAGCTGTAGGGCAGCGCTTTCGTTTTTGGCATTCGGCCACTTAAGAGTAGCGACAATCGAGAACGCCAATGCCCAAAATTAGGGAAGCTGACAATGGCCTCGTGACCAATTTGAACCACTCGAGCCAGCATGGCATGGGGCCGTTTTAGCACTTGTAGAGAATCGGCGATGATCACCACGTCAAACTGGGTATTTTCAAAATTAGGGAGTCCGTCTTCCATATCTTGCTGAATGACCCGCAGCCCCTTTGTTAGGGCCGTGGTGAGATTTTTGGTGTCAATATCAACACCCACACCATCGATACCTTTTTCCAAAGAAAGCTTGGCCAGCAGGTCACCACTGCCGCAACCTAAATCCAGCACTTTGCTGCCGTTACCTACCCAGCCTGCGATCGTCTCAACGTCACTGCGCAGCATCATGCGGCGACCCTTTGCATCCAGGCATGCAGTAGCGCAATGTAATCGGCCTCTTCGAGTAAGAAGGCGTCATGACCTGCGTCCGATTCAAGGTTTGAGTAAGTGACGCGCTTGCCGGCTGCTAAGAGCGCGGTTGTGATTTCCCTCGATCGAGCCGGTGAGAAACGCCAGTCGGAGCTAAATGAGAGGATAAGGAACTCTGCACTCGCGTGCTCAAGCGCTTTCGCTAAGTCGCCGTCCGAACTGGCGGCGAGATCGAATCGATCGAGGGCGCGTGTCATCAGCACATAGGTATTAGCATCGAACCGAGTTGCAAACTGGCTGCCCTGATAACGCAAGTAGCTTTCGACTTGAAAAATGGGTTGTTCATCGTCGTCCGGGTCGAAGCTTCCTTGGCGCAGTTCACGACCGAATCGGTCTGACATGTTGTCGGCCGACATGTAGGTGAGATGCCCGACCATTCGCGCAAGGGCCATGCCCTTTTCAGGTGCCGTGTTGGCGTCAATGTAATCGCCTCCACACCAATCAGGATCTGAGAATATGGCCTGACGCGCGATTTCATTAAAGGCAATATTTTGTGCGGTGAGACCCGGCGCGGCTGCAATAACGACGCAATGAGTCACCCAGTCAGGGTAGGTGACAGACCATTGCAGTGCCTGCATCCCCCCTAGACTCCCGCCCACAACAGCGGCCCATTGGTTAATTCCAAGATGCTGAGCGAGCCGTTTTTGTGATTCAACCCAATCACCAACGGTCACTTGAGGAAAAAGTGAGCCCCAAGGCTTACCCGTTGTTTTACTGATACTAGCGGGCCCTGTTGAGCCATTGCAGCCCCCAATATTGTTGGGACAGACCACGAAAAAGCGATTCGTATCAATGGGCTTACCTGGCCCGATGACCGTGTCCCACCATCCAGGCTTGGTATCAGCCTCGCTATGAAAGCCCGCGGCGTGGTGATTTCCTGATAATGCATGACAAATGAGGATGGCATTGTTCCCATCGGGTTGCAGGGCGCCATAGGTCTCGTAAACGAGCTCAAACTCATCGAGTACCTCACCCGACTCCAAGTAGAGCGCATCACTGAAGTGAGCATGGTCGGGTTTGATAACGCCCAAACTGGACGCGCGCGAGGCGGCAGTCACGATGATTAAATTCCAATCACAAAATTGGGAAGGCTCACGGCGACGGCCATGTGCCCTAATGACACACGAATCACATTGATCCCAATGAACAAAATGATGGGCGAGAAATCGAGTCCTCCCATCGGTGGTAGAACTTGCCGAAGCGGTGACATCACGGGCTCGGTCAGCTGCCAGATGAACTCAACGGCGGGGTGTGCGCTTTGCGGTGCGAGAAAGCTGACGATGATGATCGCCAACACACTGTAGAAAATAATACTGACGATGAGACCGGCCGCACCTAATGCACTCCAGATCAGTGCTTGCAGAATGTTAAAGGCTTCAAAACGACCGATCAGTGACAGCATGATCGCGATGAACAGCACTTGGCAGAGTATCAATGCGACTAATCCACCGGCATTGAACCGGTTCCCCGAGGGAATCAGTTTGCTGAAGGGTTTTACGACGGGGTCGGTGATGCGACGAACGGCTATTGAAATTGGATTGTAGCCACTGACGCCGCACAACTGAGCGAGAAACCGGGTCGCGATCAAAATAAGAGCCAGGCTGAACAAGGGCTGTGTGATCGTCATACCAATGTCAGCAAGTGCACTGTTCATAATCCAAACTCCTCGCTCAGTTCAATAGAGCGTTTCTTTGCAGCACGCGTTGCTGACATAACGATCGCCCTTAATTCTGACGCTTCGAACGACTCGATGGCCTGTTCTGTGGTGCCACCTGGACTTGTGACATTTTCTCTGAGCTTTGCCAGCCCATCGTCACTGGCCTGGGCAAGTTTTGCGGCTCCCAGCGCCGTTTGCACAGAGAGCTGGTGTGCGGTCTGGGGCGACATTCCCAGTTCAACAGCGGCATCGGCCAGACTCTCCATAAAGAGGAAGAAGTATGCCGGCCCACTTCCTGAAATGGCCGTAACGAGATCCAAGTCTGACTCATTACTCACCCATACGCATTGTCCTACAGCAGACATCACGCGCTCGGCGAGTATGCGCCCGTGGGCGCGTTGATCAGAATTTGAAAAAAGCCCCGTCATGCCTTCGCCCACAAGTGCGGGCGTGTTGGGCATGCTACGTACAACTGCGTCATCATTGGGGAGTCCTAGCAGATTCGCCAGTGACGCCGAATTTATACCGGCAATAATGGACAGCACAGTGGCAGTAGAACTGACTCGGTGCGCCAGCGGTGAGAGCGCGATATCGGTGATTTGAGGTTTGACTGCCAGCACGATTAGATCGGCACTCAGATCGGCATCCGTTGCGGATTCAGCAATACGAATTAAACCCGACGCACGTGCGGCGCTTTGTGCTGCCTCCGAGGGATCTACAACACCAATGTTCTCAGCAGGAAAGCCACTCTCTACTAGCCCCCTATAAATCGCGCGAGCCATGTTACCGCCGCCTATAAATGTAATCTTCGGTTCGCTCACTCTATGTGTTCCTTGAATTTGTGCTTAAGTATAACGCGCGCCAAAGATATCTGTGCCTACTCTGACCATGGTTGATCCCGCTGCGATGGCGGGTTCCATATCGGCAGACATTCCCATGGACAGCTCACGCATTTGAGGGGGGATTGCGTCGATGTTCAACAGACTGGCTATGCGCTCAAACTGCGCAAGTTGAGTCGAGGGGTCAGCCGTGGGCGCGGGTATTGCCATAATGCCGCAGAGCTCCAATCGCTCGAACTCCAACGCCGCAAGTGCTAACTCAGTAAGCTCAGCAGGTGACGAGACCCCCGATTTGCTCGGCTCTTGAGGAATATTAACCTGCAGGCACACTTTTAACGGTGCTTTGTCTGACGGTCGCTGTGCGTTGAGGCGCGTTAGAGTTTTCAGCCGATCGACCGAGTGAATCCAGTCGAAGTGCTCGGCAACCAAGCGCGTCTTGTTTGATTGCAAGGGACCTAAAAAGTGCCAAGTGATATCGAGCGAACGGCATTGCTGACATTTTTCGACGCCCTCGCTGACGTAGTTTTCACCAAAATCGCGGATTCCGGCCCTAAAGGCCTCCCGAATGGCGTCGACGGGCTTTGTTTTGCTGACCGCAATCAGTCTGATATCGGAGTCAGTTCGATTCGCGTTGCGTGCCGCATTTGCAAGTCGGCTTCTGACGCGAGATATGTTTTCATGTAAGAGTGATTGCTTCATCGCTATATTTTACGTGCGTATAGCTCCTGCAGGAACCTTGCTGTTAAGGACAGTTTTATGGACATTACGGAGCTCCTAGCGTTTACGGCTCAACAAAATGCGTCTGACTTGCACTTGTCGGCAGGTCTTCCACCCATGATACGTGTGGATGGGGATATTAGGCGTGTCAATGTGCCGCCTATGGATCACGCGCAAGTTCAGGCGCTGATGTATGACATTATGAACGATCAACAACGGCGTGATTATGAAGATCAGCTCGAAACTGATTTTTCGTTTGAAGTGCCCGGTATTGCTCGCTTTCGGGTCAACGCCTTTAACCAAAATCGTGGTGCAGGTGCCGTCTTTAGAGTGATTCCATCGAAAATTTTGTCGTTGGACGATTTGGGCATGCCCGACGTCTTAAAAGAGTTTGCAATGATGCCTCGTGGACTCGTTTTGGTCACGGGTCCCACGGGGTCAGGTAAGTCCACGACACTGGCGGGTATGGTCGATTTTATCAATGAAAAGCGGTTCGATCACATATTAACGATTGAAGACCCCATTGAGTTTTTACACGAGAGCAAGAAATGTCTGATCAATCAACGCGAAGTGAATCGAGACACACGGAGTTTTTCGACCGCGTTGAGATCAGCGCTCCGAGAAGACCCCGATATTATTATGGTTGGCGAGTTGAGGGACTTGGAGACCATTAGACTTGCATTGACCGCGGCTGAGACTGGGCACTTAGTGTTTGGTACGTTGCACACCACGTCTGCTGCTAAGACGGTTGACCGGGTTATCGATGTTTTCCCCGGGGAGGAGAAGGCAATGGTGCGTTCAATGCTGTCCGAATCGTTGATGGGGGTCGTCTCTCAGACACTGCTAAAGCGTAATGGTGGTGGGCGCGTGGCGGCGCTTGAAATTCTCCGTGGTAACGCAGCGATTCGTAATCTTATTCGTGAGGATAAAGTTGCTCAGATCTATTCAGCCATACAAACCGGTCAGTCTGTTGGTATGCAGACTATGGATCAAAGCCTTCAGGGTTTGGTTGATAAGCATCTGATCGACATTGCCATTGCCCGTGCCAAAGCCCGGCAACCCGATAATATGGTGTGAGTGACGACGTGATACTTGATGAATTTCTCAAGCAAGTTGTTGATCGTAGGGCTTCCGACGGGTTTGCCGCTGTCGGATCGGTGCCGACATTTAAAGTGGATGGCGAGTTAACAGGTCACGGTGATACGCCACTAGACGCTGATGATGTTTTGGCGATTATTAAAGCCAGCATGACCACTGCTCAGTTTGAGACTTATCAGAGCAGTTGTGATGCAAACTACGCCATCGAGCATCCCGAACTGGGTCGTTTTAGAGCCAGCGCCTATGTTCAGCGCGAGCAACCGGGCTTAGTTATTCGTCGCATTCACCACGAAATACCTAACTTCGATGCGCTGGGATTGCCCGCGCAGTTGAAAGAACTCAGCTTGATGAAGCGGGGTTTAATTATGATCGTGGGGGCAACGGGCTCGGGTAAGTCAACGACGCTCGCGTCAATGGTCGATTATCGAAACCGGCACCGGCGAGACCACATCATCACGGTTGAAGACCCGATTGAATATGTTCATCAACATCAACAATCGATCATCAGTCAGCGTGAAGTCGGTGTGGACACCGAATCGTTTGAGGTGGCGCTGAAGACGGCATTACGACAAGCCCCCAATGTGATTATGATCGGCGAGGTTCGCGACGCTGAGACCATGAAAATCGCCCTTTCTTATGCGGAGACAGGCCACCTGTGCCTGTGCACGCTTCATGCGGGTGGGGCAAAGCAAGCGCTTGAACGAATACAGAGCTTCTTCCCAGAAGAACATATTCGGCGCTTGTGGATGGATTTATCGATTAATTTACGCGCCGTTGTTGCGCAACAACTGCTGCCAAGGCGTGATGAGCGTGGCCGTACGGCGATCGTAGAGCTCTTACTGTCGACGCTACTGATGCAAGAGCACATCCGCGCCGGTGACGTGGAAAAAATTACCGATCTGATTAAGCGCTCGTCCAAGCATGGCATGCAGACCTTTGACCAGGCCCTTTTGGCCGCGTTCAAGCAGGGGTTGATCACAGTAGAGCAAGCTCTGAGAGCGGCCGAGTCCGAGAACGATGTGCGCTTGGCGATTAAACTGGAGTCACCCAGTCGCGAAGCGGATGGAAGAACGAGCCTCGAGGTTGAGACTCCTGACGGCAGCTTTGTCGATAAATGGTGGTTGGATCGTTAAGTGTCGGAGGTCAAGTAGCTCTCTAGGATAATCGCCGCAGCGAGATCATCAATTGGGACCGTTGCGTAGTCGCCCCTGTGCCCTGCTTCTTTGGCGCGTAATTTTGCCTCCTTGGAGGTAAAGCGCTCGTCGTGAAGCTCGACTCGAAGCTGAAAGCGACCCTCGAGCTGCCGTGCAAATCGAGCGGCTTTTGCTGACAAGTCAGTACTTTCACCGCCCTCGTTAATTGGGTTTCCAACAATAACCACACTGGGTAGCCACTCGTTAACAAGCGCGCCGACCTTGTCCCAATTGGGTTTGCCGTGCTGGGCGCCTAATACGGCAAGCGGCCTGGCCTCCTTTGTCAGGGTATTACCGACGGCGACACCAATGTTCGAAAGTCCAAAATCGAAGCAAAGTAGTGTCGATACTTTGGCCACTTAGCTGTGCCCGGCCTGTTGAGTGAGCAGCCGAATGTCGATGCCCAGTAACTTGCCGGCTGATGCCGATTTTTCACTGATAGGGGTTTCAAAGAGAACCGTCGTATCGGCATCAATAGTGAGCCAACTGTTTTCAGCAATCTCCTGCTCAAGTTGTCCTGCAGACCACCCGGCGTAGCCCAGTGCCACCAGGTGCTGATCAGGACCCTTTCCACGGGCGATGTCTGCGAGCACATCTTTCGATGTGGTGAGCCACACGTCTTGATTGACCTTGAGCGTGGCGTCGTAGCTGATTTCGGGTGAGTGAAGAACAAAACCTCGGTCAACTTTAATAGGGCCTCCGGCCATGACGGAAACTTCATCGTGACTCAGTAGTGGTTGAATATTAAGGTGCTCGAAAACATCAGCAAGCTGCAGATCTAGAGGCTTGTTGATCACAATACCCATCGCGCCGGCTTCCCCGTGTTCACACACGTAGGTCACGGTGCCTTTAAAAAAACCAGATTCAATGACCGGTGTTGCGATCAAGAAATAGCCTTTTAATGAATCTGTAGTGCGCTGCACGTCCATAACTTTTTATTTGCCTGGTTTAGGGCCGGAATTGCCAAGTTCTCACGATCTCTAGTTTATCGACTTGTGCACTCAATGCGGGTGGAAATGCAGGGTAAGGTGCCGCATCTTGGACCGTTTTTACAGCGGCACGATCGAGGTGTGGGAATCCTGATGAGTCGAGTACTTGGACATTGAGCAAAATACCAAATTTGTCGACAACCGTGAGGAGGCGAACATCACCGCGTGCATTCCCGACACTGTTAAGGGCGGCATTACCGAATTGCTCCACGCGATTGACCCATTGCCGCAGGTAGTTAGCGTCCAGTGCGCGTCGAGCGGCGACACTTCCTAGGCGCGTACTTTGTGCCTGATCCTGTTGCATTTGCGACAGTTCGCCCTGCAAGCGCTCTACCTCAGCAGCAAGTGTCGACGCATCTGACGTGTCGACGGGTTCGGACTGCATAAGCGCAAGCGTAGCCGCGGCTTGCTTCTCCGAAAATGTGCTGGCTAGTTCGCCGGGGCGCGATAACTGATTGTCGCTTGCAATGTGTTGGGTGTCCGTTGGCGCTTGCTGACTCGGCGTGAGAATAACGGTAACGGCCGTCGATTTCTGTGACAGTGCGGCACCGATTAGTGTGGTTGAAAGAACCACTGCGACCGCGGTATGAAGCACTACAGAGACGCTGGCTGCGAGTGGCATATTGCCTAAAACGCCGTATTCAGAGTGCACGCTGCTCCGCTACCTCTCGTTCAATGCACGCAATCAGCTTTTCGCCAATCTGTGTATTCTCAGCGCGATCAATTTCGCGCATACACGTGGGACTCGTGACATTGATTTCGGTGAGATAGTCACCAATGACGTCAAGGCCGACGAATAACAGCCCTTTTTCTTTTAGGGCAGGACCCACTTGTTCAGCAATCCATCGGTCACGATCTGACAGGGCCTGGACGACACCAGACCCGCCGGCTGCGAGATTCCCACGGTTCTCCCCGGCCATTGGCAATCGAGCCAAACAAAATGGTATCGGTTCACCGTTGATCATTAGAATGCGTTTATCGCCATCCTTGATCTCTGGCAAATAGCGCTGCGCCATGATCGTCTCGCCACCGTTTTTAGTGAGTGTCTCGAGAATGACGTTAAGGTTCGGATCCCCACGGCTCACCCTGAAAATGGATTGTCCACCCATGCCGTCCAAGGGCTTATAAATCACATCCTCATGCGCTTCATGAAACGCTTTGAGTGCCGCTGGATCCCGTGACACCAATAGCGGTGGGCAGCATTGAGGGAACTGAGTGGCGAACAGTTTTTCGTTGCAGTCGCGCAGGCTTGCACAGCGATTGACGATCAAAGTGCCTTGGCGTTCCGCGTTTTCGAGTAGTTGTGTGGTGTAGAAAAACTCCATGTCAAACGGAGGATCTTTTCTCATGAGCACGACGTCGAGCGCTGCTAAGGGCGCGCTATAGCGCGCCCCTAAGGCAAACCAGTCCGTGTCGCTGTCGTAAACGTTAAGTGGACGCAGTGAGGCAATTGTTTCGCCGTCCTGAACAGATAAATCCGACTGCTCTAAGTAAGTCAGGCGGTGCCCTGCTGTGCTCGCAACTCTCAATAACCCAAGCGTCGTATCTTTTGTCGTATTGATGGACGAGATTGGATCCATCAGGACCCCAATGCTCAACGCCATATTAGCTGAACCTCACGTGTCTGTTTAACGTCAATCGCAATTCTGAGTCTCGCGGCCAATGGGTTCAAGACTTTATGTCGCCCCATCGCGCACCGATCACGCTGAGTGCCACTAGCGGCGCTGTTTCCGTACGAAGCACTCGAGGGCCCAGGCGCAGTGCATAAAATCCAAATTGAGCAGCGAGTTTCAGCTCCTCGCTCGTGAACCCACCTTCGGGTCCGATCAAAATGGCCACGCTTTCAGGCGTGGTCGACGTCTCCTCACTATCCAGTGACGGGTCTAATAGGTACTTGCAATCCGCCTCCACGCCAGCGACCCATGAATCGAGCGGCTCGGGTGGAACAACCTCAGGAATCACCGCCCGTCCGCATTGTTCACACGCACTGATCACCACCTGCTGCCAATGCGCTTGCTTTTTTAACCAGCGGTCCGGTGAGAGTCGAACATCGACTCGCTGACTTAAGATGGGAACAATGGACGTGACACCCAGTTCGGTTGCTTTTTTGATAGCCCAGTCGAATCGATCGCCTTTCGATACCGCGAGCGCGAGGCAGGTGTGGAGTGTTGATTCCGTGTCTATAGATTTAACAGACGTAATATCCACCGTGACCCGCTGTTTGCCTACGGCGTCTACGTGGCCTGAATAATCGTACCCATCGCCATTAAACACGCTGACTTGGGTGCCTATTTTGACCCTGAGCACTCGCGCCAGGTGGTGGCTTGCATGCTCGTCGAGCCCACACACCTGGCCTGAGATGAGTGGTGACGATGAATAAACTCGGTAGCTGCGCATATTGCTATGGTAACAGCTACCGAGAATCGTATTTTAATACTTGTAACTGTCGTTTTTGAACGGACCATCGACGTCAACGCCAATGTAATCGCCCTGCTGCGAGGTAAGTTTGGTCATTACGCCCGCAAAGCCCTCGACCATCAACGCGGCAACTTGCTCATCGAGGTGCTTAGGCAGCACGTCAACTGTAATCGCCGCTTGCTTCTGTTCAGCGGGTAAATCAGCAAAACGTCTGGCGTACAGATGGATTTGCGCGAGCACCTGGTTTGCAAATGATCCATCCATGATTCGCGACGGGTGACCGGTTGCATTACCAAGGTTCACCAAGCGGCCCTCAGCCAACAACAGCAGGTAATCGTTGGTGTCGTGGTCGCGGATGACTTTGTGAACTTGCGGTTTGACCTCTTCCCATTCCCAATTTTCACGCATGTACGCGGTGTCGATTTCGTTGTCGAAGTGACCAATGTTGCAAACAACAGCGCCCACTTTGAGCGCGCGGAGCATTGCCGCATTACAAACATCAACGTTGCCTGTTGCGGAGCAGAGTACATCTGTTTGGCCGAGCAGATCGGTGTTAATACACGCATCGGTGCCATCATTGACGCCATTAATGAAGGGAGACACCACCTCGTACCCGTCCATACAGGCCTGCATTGCACAGATCGGGTCACATTCGGTAACGCGCACAATCATGCCTTCTTGACGAAGTGATTGCGCAGAGCCTTTACCGACATCGCCATAGCCCAGCACCAGTGCGCGCTTCCCGGCGAGCAAGTGATCGAGGCCTCGCTTGATGGCGTCGTTGAGACTGTGACGACAGCCGTACTTGTTGTCGTTCTTTGACTTGGTTACCGCATCGTTGACGTTAATGGCGGGGACTTTCAAAGAGCCGTCTGTCAGCATGTCGTAGAGGCGATGAACGCCCGTTGTAGTCTCTTCAGTAACACCGTGAATCCGGCCAAGCATTTGTGGGTACTTGTCATGCAACATGGAGGTTAGATCGCCACCGTCGTCGAGAATCATGTTGGCTTCCCAAGGCTTGCCGTCCTTGAGAATTGTTTGTTCAATACACCACTCGTACTCAGGCTCGGTCTCGCCTTTCCAGGCAAAGACGGGAACGCCCCGCGCTGCGATTGCCGCCGCCGCATGGTCTTGCGTTGAGAAAATGTTACAGCTTGACCAGCGGACTTCGGCACCCAAATCGACCAACGTCTCGATTAAAACGCCGGTTTGAATTGTCATGTGGATGCAGCCCAGGATTTTTGCACCTGCAAGAGGCTGCTCGTCGCGCATGCGCGCTCTGAGCGTCATCAGTGCGGGCATTTCGGATTCTGCAATTGAGAGTTCTCGTCGACCCCACTCGGCAAGCGTAATATCGGCGACTTTGTAATCTGAAAATGTTGCTAAATCAATGGCGGTTGTCATCGCAGCCTCCTGGCATCTTGTTGTACTTAAAGTCCTGCCGTTGCACGCAGTGCCTCGGCTTTATCGGTTTTTTCCCATGAAAAATCAGCGCGCTCGCGACCAAAATGGCCGTAGGCGGCTGTCGCTTGGTAAATCGGGCGTTTGAGGTCGAGCATATTGATAAGACCTTTTGGCCTCAGATCAAAGTGCTCTCGAATCAAGTCGATGATACGCGCCTCCGAGATTGTCGCCGTACCAAAAGTATCCACCGAAATCGATGTGGGCTCTGCAACACCAATGGCGTACGAGACCTGAATTTCGCATCGATCAGCGAGCCCTGCTGCAACAATATTTTTAGCGACATAACGACCCGCATAGGCGGCGGAGCGATCTACTTTTGACGGGTCCTTGCCGGAAAATGCGCCCCCACCATGCCGTGCCATACCGCCGTAGGTGTCCACGATAATTTTTCGTCCAGTAAGGCCGCAGTCGCCCATGGGGCCGCCAATAATGAATTGCCCGGTAGGGTTAATGTGATACTGGGTCTCGGTGGTCAGCCACTTTGCAGGAAGGATGTATTCAATGATCTCTCGCTTGACGAAATCGCGCAGCGTTTCTTGGTCAATGTCCGGCGAGTGTTGTGTTGACAAAACAACGGCGTCCACTGACAGAGGCAATCCGGATTCGTCATATCGGAGCGAGATTTGGCTTTTTGCATCGGGGCGGAGAAAATCGGCGCGACCCGATCGTCGGAGCTCGGCCTGTCGCTCGACCAGTCGATGCGAGTAATAAATAGGCGCGGGCATCAGCGCATCGGTTTCATTCGCCGCGTACCCGAACATTAACCCTTGATCACCGGCGCCCTGACTCGCCTCATCGGCCTCCAGGGTACCCATGGCGATGTCTGGTGATTGAAGACCAATTGCATTGACGATTGCACAGGTGTTGCCGTCAAAACACACATCGGAACTGTCGTAGCCGATGTCGCAAATGACCTTACGAACAGTGCGCTCAATATCGCCGGTCGTTACTACTGCAGAGGAGGTGACCTCGCCAGCTAAGATGGCCATGCCCGTTTTGACCAGTGTCTCCACGGCAACGCGCGCATTCGCATCTTTTGAGAGATAAAGGTCCAGAACGGCATCGGATATTTGATCAGCGAGTTTGTCTGGATGTCCCTCGGAGACGGATTCGGACGTAAAAAGCGTGTATGAACTCATTGATAGCTCCCAGATTGCACCTGGACGCACTATATAAAGATATCCTTATATGTCAATGTTAAAGACGAAGCATTCTCTTAACGAATGCGGACAACACCGTCCGGCGTGCTGATCAGCAGTACATCGGCGCCGCGATTGGCAAAAATGCCATTGCAGACCACGCCCGTGATGTCGTTGATGTGACTTTCTAGCGCCGATGGGTTGTCGATGTGCAATCCGTGAACATCAAGAATGATATTTCCGTTATCCGTGATCACCCCTTCTCGCCAAATTGTGTCGCCTCCCAAGTGGTTTAAGGCATCGCTTACTAGGGTCCGCGCCATCGGGATAACTTCAACCGGCAGGGGAAAAGTGCCCAGTGTTTCGACCATTTTGCTGTCGTCAGCAATGCAAATAAATTCTCTGGCTTTGGCGGCGGCAATTTTTTCTCGCGTGAGCGCTGCACCACCGCCCTTGATCAGGAAGCCCTCGGCGGTCGACTCATCCGCACCATCGACATACACATCGACATGGTCCACATCGTTTAGGTCTTTGACCTCAAAGCCAAGCTCTCGCAGCAGTGCGGTGGAGCGCTCAGAGCTGGAGACGGTGCTTAGAATGCGGTCTCGAAGATGTGGCAATTCGGCGATGAAGCACTCCGCGGTACTCCCGGTGCCAATGCCGAGGACTAAGTTATTACCATGAGCTGTGGCGACACGCGAGATGGCCTCTTTTGCGACGGCTTGCTTGAGTTCGTGTGCGTTCATGCTGTACCCCTATCGATGTTGCAGTGGATTATGCCTGTTTCAGTGGAAATACCTTTCCGGGGTTTAGAATTCCGTCCGGATCGAAAATCGACTTAATCGCACGCATGGCTTCAATTTCTGACTCAGTCTTGGTGTAGCCAAGGTAAGGTGCTTTGAGTGTTCCCACACCGTGTTCAGCGGAGACACTGCCGCCCAGCAATTGAATCGCTTCGAAGATTTCTTTGGATACCTCACCACAACGCGCCTTAAATACCGCTACGTCGAGCGCCTCGGGTTTCAGTATATTGAGATGCAGGTTGCCATCGCCGATGTGTCCGTACCAAACCACTTCCCAGCTTGGGTAATGTTGATGAACAACAGCGTCTACCCGTGACAGAAGCTCAGGAACATTGCCGACGGTGGCGGAGATATCATTTTTATACGGCGTCCAGCGGGTCAGCGTTTCAGAAATGTCCTCTCGCAAACGCCACAATGCGCGTGCTTGGCCAACGTTCTGGCTCATCACCGCGTCGATGACCCAGCCCTCTTCCATACACGCCTCAACCGCGTCAAAGAGCGCAGCTTCAATGCGCTCGCTGTCATTTTCGAACTCGATGAGCGCATAGAATGGGGTCTGTGTGTCAAAGGGTCTGGCAACCCCCGCATGCTCGACTACCTTGCTGACAGCGAGCTCAGAAAAAAATTCATAAGCCAATAGCGACGCCGTTGACTGAATGCGCTCAAGGACCCGCATTATCGCGTCCATGTCGCTCAGCCCGAGCACCAGCACGGTTGCATTTTTTGGCGGTGCAGTCAGCTTTAAGGTCGCCTCTGTAATAAACCCTAAAATGCCTTCAGAGCCAATGAACAGATGGCGGAAGTCGAGCCCCGTATTATTTTTCATCAAGCCTTTGTTAAGCGCCATGACTTCGCCCTTGCCCGTCACCACTGTGAGTCCTGCAACCCAATCGCGAGTCATTCCATAGCGGATAACGTTGATTCCGCCCGCATTGGTAGCAATATTTCCGCCAATCTGACTGGACCCACTGGAGGCGAAGTCAACGGGATAAAACAGGCCCACCTGGCTCGCAGCGTCTTGGATGGACTGAGTAATTGCGCCAGCCCCTACAGTCACTGAGCGGTCCGTTACGTTGACAGCACCGACGGCCTTTAACTTGTCCATGGAGACCACGACTTCCCCGTTTGCGGCGACTGCGCCGCCACTCAGTCCTGTCCTGCCTCCCGATGGGACCAGTGCAAAACCGTGTGTACGCGCGCAGAGGACCACGGCGACAACGTCCTCGGTTGAACGGGGGAAAACAATAGCCAGAGGCGCGGGCGTTGCGAAGCGAGTCCAGTCTTGACCATAAGTTTCAAGCGACAACGAATCGGTAGCAACCTGATCGGGAGTGAGCGCTTTGCCCAATTCCTGAATAACATCTATTGATGGCTGAGCCATTCTAAACCCCGTGTATGCAGCGTCTGTAATGCTATCATTTGCGCCCCGTGCTGTGACACCAACCGAAGCCTACTGATGAAACAACAATCGCTACAAAAGTCGAAGATTAAGTTCCTTTTGCTCGAGGGTATTCATGAGAGCGCAGTGGATGCGCTTCGGCGAGCGGGCTACGACAATGTGGTGACTTATTCTAAATCGTTATCGACTGAAGCGTTGTGTAAAGAGATCAAAGACGCCCATTTTGTCGGTATACGCTCGCGCACGCAGCTCAGTGAAGAAGTCCTCGAAGCCGCAGATCGGCTGGTCGCGATTGGGTGCTTTTGTATCGGTACAAATCAGGTTGATTTAACGGCCGCGGCGCGCAAAGGGGTGCCCGTTTTCAATGCGCCATTTTCGAACACGCGCAGTGTGGCAGAACTGGTCATGGCTGAGGTCATTGTGTTGCTGAGGGGGATTCCGCAACGCAGTGCAGCCGCACACCGAGGCGAGTGGCAAAAAACTGCAACGGGCGCTCATGAATGCCGTGGAAAGACGCTTGGTATTATTGGGTACGGCAATATTGGCATGCAGCTCGGCGTCATCGCCGAAGGGCTGGGCATGAAGGTTGTGTACTTTGACGTGGAGTCAAAATTGCCGCTTGGAAATGCCCAGCCGAAAGCCACCTTGGCGAGTTTACTCGAGGTGGCACACGTCGTGAGTTTACACGTACCCCAGCACGCGAGCACAGAGTTATTGATCGGCCCTCAAGAGATCGAGATCATGCGTCCAGGCGCCATGCTGATCAATGCGTCAAGAGGCAATGTCGTCGATCTTGAGGCCTTGGCTGACGCGCTTACATCCGCGCATATTGGCGGTGCCGCAATCGACGTGTTTCCCGTTGAGCCGCGGTCAAATAGTGACGAATTTTTGTCGCCCCTCAGAGGACTGGACCAGTGCATTTTGACGCCGCACATTGGGGGTTCGACGCAAGAGGCGCAGGAAAATATTGGCGTCGAGGTTGCTGACAAGCTAACGCGCTATAGCGATAACGGAACGACCCTCTCAGCAGTCAACTTTCCTGAGGTGGCACTGCCCGCACATGATGGAAAGCATCGCTTACTCCACGTTCACAGCAATATTCCTGGCGTCATGAGCGCCATTAATCAGGTGTTCAGCGAAAACAATGTGAATGTCAGCGGCCAATACCTGCAGACAATGGGCGATACCGGCTACGTTGTCATCGACATTGAGACTGATTACTCCAAAGCGCTCATTAAGGGATTGACGGCGATTGAGGGGACGCTGAGAACGCGGGTTTTGTTTTAGCGCATCACCCGCTTTCTACATTAAATCAGGCTTAATAAAAGTGGGATCATCAACGTTATTTCAGGCTAATCCATGAGATGATGGCGGCCGCTTATTCACAACTCTACAGAGGATATCGTCTTGCAAGAAGGTCATGACGTCACAGTAACGCATCAGCAAGCGGCTAACGCAATTAGAGCGCTCTCAATGGACGCGGTTCAGCGGGCGAACTCCGGTCATCCCGGAGCACCGATGGGAATGGCTGATATCGCGGAAGTGTTGTGGACGCGCTACCTCAAGCACAACCCGACGAATCCGAACTGGGCCGATCGAGACCGGTTTGTGTTGTCTAATGGGCACGGGTCAATGCTCATTTATTCGCTGCTGCATTTAACTGGCTACGACCTCTCTATCGATGACATCAAAGAATTTCGTCAGCTACACAGTAAGACGCCAGGGCATCCCGAGTACGGATATACGCCAGGGGTTGAGACAACCACGGGACCCTTGGGTCAGGGGCTTGCAAATGCGGTCGGCATGGCTGTTGCAGAAAAGCTGATGGCCGCTCGGTTTAATCAGGGCGACCACCGAATTGTTGACCATCGAACCTGGTGTTTTGTGGGTGACGGTTGTTTGATGGAGGGTATCAGCCATGAGGCATCCTCGTTGGCAGGAACGCTTGGCTTAGGGAAGTTGACGGTTGTTTATGATGACAATGGAATCTCCATTGATGGCGACATCGAGGGTTGGTTTACCGACGACACACCGGCTCGATTCGAAGCCTACGGATGGCACGTTGTCCGAGATGTTGATGGACATAATGCCGATGCAATCGCTGCGGCCTTTGATGCGGCCATTGCCGATACAAAGCGTCCAACCCTGGTTTGTTGTAAAACAACGATTGGTAAGGGCAGTCCGAATAAAGGTGGGACGGAGTCTTGCCATGGTGCACCACTGGGCGATGACGAAATCGCGCTTACGCGAGAGGTGTTGGGCTGGAATTACGAGCCCTTTGTCGTGCCCGATGAAATCTATCAGCATTGGGATGCGCGCCCATCGGGAGCCATTGCTGAAGCGGATTGGAAGACAGCACTGGGCAGTTACGGCGGCGAGCACGCAGCGCTTGCAAGCGAGTTTGAGCGGCGCGTCAAGGGAGATCTGCCTGAGGCGTTTTTCCGTGGTGTAGACGACTTTATTGCCCAGTGTATGGCCAATGAGTCTGACGTCGCATCGCGTAAAGCCTCTCAGCAAGCGATCGCGGCGATTGCCCCCACGCTTCCTGAGCTATTAGGCGGTAGTGCCGATTTGGCTGGCTCTAATTTAACTTTGTGGCCAGGCGCGCAAGCTGCGGATGCGTCCGACGCAGAGGGCAACTACCTCTATTACGGTGTTCGCGAGTTTGCAATGGCTGCTCTTATGAATGGTATTTCGCTTCACGGCGGGTTTATTCCGTTCGGCGGCACATTCCTTATTTTTATGGAGTACGCACGCAACGCCGTTCGTATGGCGTCACTGATGAAGCAGCGCGCGATTTATGTCTTCACGCATGACTCTGTGGGCCTGGGCGAGGACGGTCCAACGCACCAGCCTGTCGAGCAGCTTGCGTCGATGCGTTCAACACCCAATTTAGATACCTGGCGTCCGTGTGACGCCGTCGAATCAGCCATTGCTTGGAAGCAGGCTATTTTGCGAACGGACGGTCCGTCTGCGCTTGTTTTTTCGCGTCAAACGCTGCCCCATCAAGTGGGTTCCGCGGGGCGCGTGTCCGACGTCGCGCGCGGTGGTTACGTGTTACACGAAGAGCAAGGTGAGCTCGAGGTCATTGTTATCGCAACAGGCTCCGAGATATCGCTGGCGGCCGAGGCTGCTGAAAAGCTTTCTGCAGCGGGACGTGGCGTTCGTGTGGTCTCAATGCCCTGTGCCGAGGTCTATGAACGACAGGACGTGGAATACAAAGAGTCCGTCTTGCCCAGTCATATTTTGGCACGGGTGGCTGTCGAGGCGTCACACCAGGACTGGTGGTATAAGTATGTGGGCTTAGACGGTCGTGTCGTTGGGATGAGCTCTTTTGGCGAATCAGCACCAGGCCCCGTACTCATGAAGGAGTTTGGATTCACTGTTGAGAATGTGATTGACGCGATTGAGGACGTGATCCTGAGTTGATGACCTCTGTTGGCATTAACGGGCTCGGTCGAATCGGTCGGCTCCTGACGCGCCGATTGTTCGAGCGTCACGACGCGAGGGCGGCACTGAGACTGACCATGTGCAACGAGGTGGCCGATGCAGCCACCGTTGCGCATTTACTAAAATATGACTCTACCCACGGGCGATTCTCTCAGCCTGTGATGACTGACGGTGACCATTTAAATATTGTCGATCAAGCAGTGCTGCTGACGCATGAAACGGCGCAGTCGAAAGTTCGTTGGTCTGACCGTGACGTGAATATTGTGATCGATTGCACCGGTGTGGAATTTAATCGGTCGTCAGCCGCGCAGCATCTGGGTGGTTCGGTGAGCAGGGTTATGCTGTCGCAGCCCGCAAGTACAGACGTCGACGGAACCATCATTTGGGGGTTAAATGACAGCACCTTAACCCCCGATATGTCTGTCATATCAGCAGGCTCGTGCACCAGCAACGCATTGATGCCGGTGTTATCCGTCATTGATGAGGCGTTTGGAATTCGAGCGGGTATTGTGACGACTATTCACTCAGCGATGAATGATCAACCGGTTATTGACGCCTATCATCACACTGACCTTCGAAAAACGCGGGCGGCATTTAACTCCGTTATCCCCGTCGAAACTGGCCTTGCTCAGGGCGTTGAACGCTTCTTCCCACACCTGACGCATAAGATCAGCGCGCGAGCCCTCAGAGTGCCCACGCTCAACGTGTCGTCATTGGACGTTGTGGTCTCCGTTGACTGTGACACCACGAGCGACGAGGTGAATGCCACTCTTCGCCAATCGCTGGGGAGATTCGGTGGCGTTCTTGCGGTGAACGATGAGCCCTTAGCCTCCTGTGATTTCTTGGGTGCTGAGGCCTCAAGTATTGTCGATGCCACACAAACGCAGGTCAGTGGTGGACGACTGATTAAAGTGATGATCTGGTTCGATAACGAGTGGGCATTTGTTAATCGAATGGTCGATATCGCATTGCGGGTCTCCGAATTTGTCACCGAAGAGTCATCCAGGTAGCGCGCGTTAGCGAATTCAAACGAAGAACATTATGAGGTGATTTATGTTATCCATGAACCAACTCTCTCTGTCGGGGAAGTGCGTCTTAATCAGACAAGACCTCAACGTCCCAATGCGGGACGGGGTTATTTCAAACAATGCAAGACTCCGTGCTGCGTTGCCAACCATTAGGTCGGCAGTGGCTGACGGTGCGGGTGTGGTGTTGATGTCTCATTTGGGTCGTCCCTCAGAAGGGGCGTTTGCACCTGAGTTTTCGATGGCGCCGGTGGCGGACGCGCTATCGTTGTTACTGGATATTACGGTCGTACTCCAGTCGGACTGGCCTGACTCAGTACCCAACCCCGGTGAAATCTGGCTGCTTGAAAACGTGCGATTCAATATTGGAGAAAAGTCCGATAGTGATGAGCTGGCCAAGCGTTATGCGGCCTTGTGTGATGTATTTGTGATGGACGCGTTTGGAACGGCGCATCGCGCTCAGGCCTCCACTCACGGTGTGGCCAAGTTTGCGCCGCAAGCCTGTGCTGGGCCTCTTTTGACGCGAGAGCTTGACGCCTTGACGCGCGCGCTGAGTCAGCCCGCATCGCCCATGGTGGCTGTGGTGGGCGGATCCAAGGTGTCCACTAAGCTTGCCGTATTGGAGAGCCTCTCAGAGATCTGCGATCAGCTCCTGGTTGGAGGCGGTATCGCAAATACATTTTTGGCGGCCGCTGGATACCCGGTCGGTCGATCACTTTACGAGCCGGACCTGATTCCGATCGCCAAGAAGCTGATGGCGAAAACTCAAATTCCTCTGCCGCTGGATGTAGTTGTTGCGAAGGCATTTAGTGAAGAGGCGCAGGCAACAGTGAAGCTTGCTGCCGATGTGGATGACGATGACATGATTTTAGACGTCGGTCCGCTGTCACAAGAGCGACTCAGTCAGGTGCTCTTAGCGGCGGGAACTATCTTGTGGAATGGTCCGGTAGGCGTTTTTGAATTTCCAGCATTTGCAAGTGGCACAGAGGCCTTGGCGAACGCCATTGCGGAAAGTGATGGCTTTTCACTGGCCGGCGGTGGCGATACATTAGCGGCGATTGATCAGTTCGATATTGCAGATCGTGTGTCGTACATTTCAACCGGTGGTGGCGCTTTTTTGGAGTTTGTCGAAGGGAAAGAACTTCCCGCCGTGGCGATTTTAGCGGAGCACCACGATCAGTGAGTCGTGCATAAGAGGAGAAAGATATGGCCCTAGTCAGCATGAGGCAGTTACTCGATTACGCCGCTGAACACCAGTTTGGTGTTCCAGCCTTCAACGTCAATAATTTAGAGCAGACACGCGCCATTATGGAAGCCGCCGCACATTGCGACGCACCTGTAATCATGCAAGCCAGCGCGGGTGCAAGGAAGTACGCCGGCGCTCCTTTTCTTCGTGCGCTGATGGAAGCAGCTGCAACGGAGTTTCCTGACATACCTATTGTTGTGCATCAAGACCACGGAACATCGCCAGCAGTGTGCCAGCGATCGATCCAATTAGGGTTCACGTCGGTCATGATGGACGGGTCGCTGGGTAGCGACGGCAAGACACCAATGGATTATGACTACAACGCGCGAGTGACCGCACAGGTAGTGGACATGTCTCATGCCTGTGGCGTGTCGGTCGAGGGCGAATTAGGGTGTCTGGGATCGCTCGAGACTGGAGAGGCCGGAGAGGAAGACGGTGTGGGTGCCGCGGGCAAATTGACGCACGAACAGATGCTCACTGATCCGGACGAGGCCAAGCAATTTGTTGCAGACACCGGTGTCGACGCGCTCGCCATCGCCTGTGGAACAAGTCACGGGGCCTACAAGTTCACGCGCCCACCGACTGGCGATATTCTGGCGATTGATCGCATTAAAGCGATTCATGCCAATATCCCTGAGACGCACCTGGTCATGCACGGGTCGTCAGCCGTGCCGCAGGACTGGTTACACATTATTAATAAATTCGGTGGTGAAATCCCGGAAACGTATGGCGTACCGGTTGAACAAGTGGTGGAGGGTATTAAACACGGTGTGCGTAAGATCAACATTGATACCGACCTTCGGCTCGCCTCCACCGGTGCTATACGTCGATTTCTCGCTGAAAACCCGGCAGAGTTTGACCCTCGGAAATACTTTAATGAGAGTTTGGTTGCCATGCGCGATATATGCATTGCGAGGTACGAAGCCTTCGGTTGTGCCGGGCATGCGTCTCAGCTTAAGCCCCTGTCGCTCGCGGAAATGCAAGAACGCTACAGTGCGGGGACTCTTTAGCCCGCGGATATAAGATCGGTGGCGGCGATGACTGACATAATCGCGTAAACTCCAGTTTTTTCCGATGCACTGGACGATGACAGATCCTTACGTAGACAAAATCTTGAACGCCAATGTGTACGATGTGGCTACTAAGACGCCACTGACACACGCGCCCTCGCTCTCAGAGCGTTTGGGCTGTGACGTACACCTCAAGCGCGAAGACTTGCAGCCTATTTTTAGTTTTAAATGCCGTGGCGCCTACAACAAAATGTCATCGTTAACGGAAGAAGAGCGCGCACGTGGTGTTGTTGCGGCTTCGGCCGGTAATCATGCACAGGGCGTTGCGCTCGCTGCTCAAAAACTGGGTGTGGACGCCACGATTGTCATGCCCGTCACCACGCCCTCTATAAAGGTCGATGCCGTTAAGCGACGAGGCGCCAATGTGGTGCTTCAGGGTGACGCCTTTGACCAAGCCTCTGAATTCGCCAGTCGGCTTGTGGTGGAACGCGGTGCGACCTATCTTCACCCCTTTGACGACCCCGATGTCATTGCGGGTCAAGGCACGGTGGGTCTTGAGGTCTCTCGTCAATTACCAAGCCCTGCGGATTATGTATTTATTCCCTGCGGAGGCGGCGGTCTTTTGTCGGGCATGGCGGTGTTTCTCAAACACGTCTGGCCCGAGGTTACTGTCATTGGTGTTGAGCCTGCGGATGCGGCTTGTGCGCTAGCCGCGCGTCAAAATAGTGAGCGTGTGACCTTGGATTCGGTGGGGTTGTTTGCCGATGGCTGCGCCGTTGCAAGGGTGGGGAAAGAGACGCATCGCGTTATTGAGCAATACGTGGATGACATCATTACTGCAAGTACCGACGAGATGTGCGCCGCAGTTAAAGATATCTTTGAAGACACTCGCGCAATTGCTGAGCCGGCTGGCGCGCTTGCGATCGCGGGTATGAAGACCTACTTGGCCGAGCATGACCTAACAGGAAAACGGGTCGTTGCTGTCCTTAGCGGCGCCAATACTAATTTTGACCGGCTGCGCTACATTTCTGAGCGAACTGATATTGGTGAGCGACGCGAAGCTGTTTTGAGCGTCACGATCCCCGAAGAGCCGGGTGCGTTTAGAGCCTTCTGTCGGACGATCGGTAAACGCAATATCACAGAGTTCAATTATCGAGCGGGCAGCAATACAGATGCTCGCGTCTTTGTTGGTCTTACCGTCGTACCGCAAAGTCAGGATGTCACTGACTTAACTGGAAATCTTGAGCATCGTGGCTACAGCGTCGTGGACTTGACTGACAACGAAATGGCGAAGCTTCATGTACGGCATATGATTGGTGGTCAGTTGATCGCCACTGGGTCCAAGGAGCAGGTGTTTCGCGTTGAATTCCCCGAGCGGCCCGGCGCCCTCATGACGTTTCTTGACGCGTTGGGGTCGGAGTTCAATATTTCGATGTTCCACTACCGTAATCACGGCGCCGCTTATGGGCGAATCTTGGTTGGTTTTACCGGAGAGGAGGGCTTTGGTACGCGTTTGATTGCAACATTGAATGGCATTGGCTTCAGATATTGGGAAGAATCAGAAAATCCTGCGTATCGTGAATATTTAAAGCCGATTGATTTGTGAAAAATTACCATTATGATGGTGGCAACTCGCCATCTTTAGCGGGGAATGAGCGAAAGAACTCGCTGGGGGCGTTGTGGGGAATAGAAAGCCGGGGCTATTTACGGCCCTGTTAATGGGGTTTGTGGTTGTTATTACGGCAAGTGCGTTAACCGCACGCGAGGGTGACGCTACAGACAACTCAGGTCAGGTCTGGTCCCAAGAGTTAGACTGACGCGAGCGCCTATTGCGGTGGGTAAGGCCACCCCAAAACTTTAAAAAAAGAGCAGACCTTCTTCACTGAGAAAGCCGTCGAGCCTGACGTCGTAGTGATCCACCGGCACACTCTCTACTAACTGACACCCGAAACCGATGCCCAGCTTGAACCCGAGCGCTGACGTGAGTGCGCGATCGTAGTAGCCCTTGCCAAAGCCCAAGCGGTTGCCCTGGCCGTCACAGGCAGCGAGCGGCACCAAAAACAGATCAATTTCCTCAAGTGGTCGTTCAGGGGCGGAGTCCGGTGGTTGCATGACGTTCCCCGAGCCGGTTAGCAGAGGGGTGTCTTGGCTAAGCTCATGAAAACTCATTTGGAAGTCCGCCAGGGTTCGTGGAGCAACGAATCGGCGTGCATGTCCTGCGCGTTCCAACAGGGGTGAAACGTCGACCTCTGTTTTGAGTGGAATGTATGTTGCGATGGTGGACGCGGTTGAAAATGGCGCCCAGGCTTGAAGGGTATCGAGAATAATCTCGCTTTTCTCTCGCCGAGCTTGAGCTGACAGCGTTCGGCGCTCCTCAAGAATCTTGGCACGGATCGCAGTTTTCAGTTCCAGCATGGTGTGAAACGTCTCAAAAAAAAGGTCTGACCCAGAGTACCGCCGACGGTGTCGCCCTTGAACCGTAGCGGTTCAAGGTGGTGATCCCCATTCTGCATCAGGCGTCCCGGTCGCGCCGGGCTTGCACAACAGCAGAGGTGGACATCTCCGGGTGGTGCTTTATCGGCTCGAGGACTGACGGTCTAGCAAATACACCAGGTCAGGATGAAGTATAGCCGACTCTGGGCGTGTGGATTAAGAAATTTCGAATTGTCGCAGCTGAAATAAAGCCTCATCAATGCGACTGGTCATGCCCTTAATCTGTTCCTCTTGGGAATCATCGAGCTGCACACCTGATTGAAGCAGCAGCACCTGATGACTGAGATTAAGAGCAGCCATAATGGCCACTCGCTCGAGCCCGATGACCTTGCCGGTCGATCGAATGGCGCGCATCTGATCATCGAGATCGCGCGCGGCTTGCTGCAGTTCTTGTTCTTGTTCCGGTTCACAAGCGACTTGATAACTCTTGTCTAATATATCGATGCTCACCGTGTGCTGGCGCATTATTGGTTACTCTCCAGCGCTTTGAGTCGGCTGATTGACCGTTCGATATAATCGCCTGACTTCCTCTGCCGTTCGAGCAACTCGCGTTTTTCATGCTGAAGGTCAGTCAGGCGTTTTTTGAGGGCTTGGTTTTCTAACTTCAGTTCGGTGCTGAGGTCGATAAGGTCACCCACTTTAGATTCAAGTGTTTTAACAAGCTTATCTGACACTTAGATTGCACCCTCTTCCTGATTCGGCTTCACTATAGGTAAGCGGCCCATAAGGGTCAATCAAAGACACGCCTGGATGCTTGATAACGCACAGGCCAATAGAAGCGAAATAATCATGCTGGACTTGCTGGGCGCCTTCGAGGAAATGCCTGAATGGGAAGAAATAGCCGATCAATTATTTAATGCAGGACAGACACTAAATCCGTCTGAATTGCACGGGGCTTTAGTCGGTCTGATGGGTGCAGGGTTTGACCCCGATGACAGACACCATCTAGAGCAGACGCTCGTGTCGGTTGAGAAAGCCGTAGGGGTGCAACTGCAAGGAGAACTAGTAGAAATGGTGTCTCGCCTGAACTTATCCACAATGTCGGCCATCGTTGATACCGACTATGCGTTTAGATTGCTGATCCCGGATGATGATGACCCTATTGAGCAGCGGCTCAGGTCTTTCTCAAACTGGGTGACAGGTTTTATATCGGGCTTTACTGAAGGAATGACGGTGCGTAACGCAACCGGTGTGGCTATTCAGTCTGAAGTGGCCGATGTGCTAAAAGACTTTGCTGCTATCGCTCAGGTAGAGTCTGATCAAGTAGAGACTGAGGAAGCAGAGCGGGAGCTCGAAGAATTGTTAGACTACGTCCGCTTAGCCGCCGTCAGTATTGTGCAAGATGCGATAAATAATAGGGAGTCCGAGTCTTGAAAATAAGTAAGTCAGAATATGCCGCGAGAAGAAAGCGGTTGATGTCAGAGATGATGCCCAATAGCGTCGCCATTATTCCTGCTGCGAAAGAAGTGACACGAAGCAGAGATACCGATTACCCGTTTCGGCAGAACAGCGACTTTCTTTACTTGACCGGATTTCTGGAACCCGACGCGGTACTCGTCTTGCTGCCGGGCAGACGGCAGGGCCAAGTGTTGATGTTTTGCCGAGACCGCGATCCTGAACGCGAACTTTGGGATGGGTATCGGCAAGGGGCTGAAGGTGTGGTGGCGAACTTTGGGATGAATGACGCTTATCCGGTTGGCGACATCGATGACATTGCTCCGGGTCTTATTGAGGGGCGCTCAACGATTTATTATTCCATGGGACACGACGATGGTTTTGATCGACGGGTCCTAGGGTGGGTCAACCAAATTCGCGCTAAAGTACGAACCGGCGCAAAGCCCCCTGGTGATATTTCCGACCTCGCCTTTTTGCTTCATGAGCACCGCTTGATTAAATCGGACGCCGAAATGCGACTGATGCAGCGTGCCGCAGACATCAGCGCTCAAGCACATTGCAGAGCCATGCGTGAATGCAGTCCCGGACGATACGAGTATCACCTCGAATCAGCGATACAGCATGATTTTGCCGAACATGGTGCGCGTTTCGTTGCCTACAACTCTATTGTCGGCAGTGGGAAAAATGCCTGTTGCCTACATTACACCGACAACGATGCGAAAATGGTGGACGGTGACCTTGTTCTGATCGATGCCGGCTGTGAGTATCAAGGCTACGCGGCAGACATTACCCGGACGTTCCCCGTGAGCGGTCGTTTCAGTGAGGAGCAGCGTGCTATCTACAACGTGGTCTTGAAGTCTCAACGTGCGGCCATTGCAGCGACTAAGCCTGGGGCAAAATGGAATCGGCCTCACGACGTGACGGTGCAGGTCATCACCGAGGGTTTGGTTGAGTTAGGTCTTTTGAGCGGTGATGTTGAGGAGTTGATTGACGCGGGCGCGTACACCGACTTCTATATGCATCGTGCGGGTCACTGGTTGGGTCTTGATGTTCACGATGTTGGCGAATATCGGATCGACGGAAAGTGGCGGCCGCTTGAGCCCGGCATGGTCCTCACCATTGAGCCTGGGATCTACGTGGCGCAAGACAACAACAATGTTGACCCCAAGTGGCGCGGAATCGGTGTTCGAATCGAAGACGACGTCTTGGTGACCCAGGGCGGCTGCCATGTCCTGACATCAGGTGTCCCCAAAGACGCGGATGACATTGAAGCGCTAATGGCCGCTGTGTAGTGACCGATCAGCCCCACCTTGTCATTGTCGGCGGGGGTCTTGCGGGACTCTTGTTGGCGTCACGGGTTGGCGAGCGGCTAAACGGTCAATTGCAGGTCAGCCTTATCGAGCGCGCGTTTCCAAAGGCGCCTCAAGATTCGCTCGACACTCGTGCTACAGCGCTGAGCCGAAGCTCGAAAGAGCGCCTAGCGTCCTGGGGTTTTTGGCCTGATCTTGAGCCTTCTGCAAAGGCGATCAACGATATTCATGTCTCGCGTCAATCACGCTTTGGCAGCGCCCTACTGAGCGATGACGTTTTTCAGGGCGAACCGATGGGTTGGGTGATTGAAAATGCGCTCCTTCAGGCCTCACTGCTTGATCGCTGCAAGCGGGCAGAGGTTGACGTCATTGAAGGCCGGGAAGTGGTTGATTTTTCCGCTACCGTGAGCCGCCCAGAGCTGGTGCTTGATGACGGTCGGGAAATTAAAGCGGACCTTGTGATCATTGCTGACGGTGCAGAGTCGGCACTCCGTCAGTCGTTGGGTATTGGCGTGCATCGACGGGCCGCTGTGCAATACGCGATCGCCTTTAATTGCGAAACAGACGGTGAGGACCGCGCGGTGGCTTATGAACGTTTCACACACCAGGGCCCCTTGGCATTTCTACCTTTGCCAAGCAGTGGATCTTCAAGGCCGCGCTACAATGTGATCTGGTGTGCTCATCAAGACACGCAAGCACGACTGTTGCGATTAAACGACCGTGATTTCATGTCGGAATTACAGTCAATGATCGGTTGGCGAGTCGGTAAGGCAACGAAGATTGGGCAGCGTGCGGGTTGGCCACTTAGCGTGGTTATTAGTCGAGAGACGGTCCGTCATCGCTGTATTTTACTGGGTAATGCGGCGCATACAGTTCATCCCGTGGCGGGTCAGGGCTTTAATCTCTCTGTGAGAGATATCCATCGCTTAGACGGACTTATTCACCGTGAAATGTCCTGCGATGCACCGTTCGGTTCGCTGAAAAGACTGAGCAGCTTCGCGCTCGACAGCGCGTCTGACCATGAACAAACGATTTCTGCGACGACGCTTCTTTCTCAATTATTTGATACGCCATCACCGCTTATTGATGGGTTTGGCAGTGCTGCGTTGTCGCTACTGGACATGGCCCAGCCCGTGAAGCGCCGTGTTGCCGAGTTTGGGATGGGGAGACGGTAGTCATGGCGCGTCAGGACGTCGACATTGCCATAATTGGAGCTGGTGTCGTAGGGCTAGCCACTGCGCTGGCAATCGCACCCACGGGCTTGCGTATAGCCATTTTTGATGCGCAGAAAGAGCCAAACGAGCCGTCTGAAGAGCGAGCGTTAAATGCGTGGAGTCGCCGAGTAACGGCGTTAACACCTGCATCGATCAAGTTTTTAGAGTCGCTGGAGGTTTGGCAGAGCATCCATGCGACTCAGCGCGTCGGCGCTTATACCGACATGTGTGTCTGGGATGCCGAGGGCACGGGCTGTGTTCAATTTACCGCCGAAGAGTTAAGACTGAGAGAGCTCGGAAGCATTGTTGAGTCGTCGGTCACCGTCGATGCGCTGAAGCGGCGTGCGGCGTTAGTACCCAATATTCAGGTGTTTTGGGACACCCGGCTTGATGCGCTTTCAACGCATAGCGAGGGTGCGGAAATGGTGACCTCGTCGGGTGACGAAGTGGTTGCCTCTCTTACGATTGGCGCCGACGGCGGTCGATCGAAAAGTCGCGATTTTGCCGCCATGCGAACCCGGACATGGTCCTATCAGCAGCAAGCGATTGTGGCGACTGTCAGCGTTGAGCCTGATCACGCGGCGACCTGTTGGCAGGCATTTCTACCCTCAGGTCCGCTCGCTCTTTTGCCGCTTGCGGACCAAAACCTGTGCTCAATTGTCTGGTCACTCGATGAGACAGTGAGTCAAAAGTGGATTGATGCCGACGACGAGGCGTTTATCCAAGGGCTCAATGCCGCGTTGTCAGGGCGCGGTCCTCGGGTAACGGCCGTGAGTGATCGCCAAGCCTTTCCGTTGGTGCAATGCCACGCTGTGAATTATTTCAGTCACCGTTTTGTTCTGGTGGGTGATGCGGCGCATTCAATCCACCCGCTGGCAGGTCAGGGAATCAATCTGGGCTTGTCAGACGCTCGTGTGCTGGGCGGGGAGATTTGCCGTGCCTACGAACGGGGCGCCGACTGGGGTGCATCACAGGTATTGAGCCGCTACGAGCGTCAGCGTAAAGGCGATAATTTGAGCATGATGGCCGCAATGCAGGCGTTTAAGTGGGGTTTCGGCTCGACTGATACCGCGATGACGATGCTTCGCAACATGGGTCTGAACTCTGTGAATGCGCTTCCTCGAGTCAAAAAATGGTTTATCCAGCAAGCCGTTGGTGGGTAGTTTCTGAGTCGCATTGCGACCTACAGTGATGCAGTATTTACAGTTGAATTGTCGTTGCAGTAATTGCCAGATGCGCTGGCAGACACTACCCTTTCTACACCGTCATATTGAGGATTGATTGATGAGCCAGGCCCCATCTGAACTTTACTACGCAAAGACTCATGAGTGGGTGCGCCGCGAAGAGGACGGAACCGTTACCATAGGCATCACCGAGCATGCGCAGGATGCTCTGGGCGACGTGGTGTTTGTAGAGATGCCCGAGGTTGGTGATCAGATTGCTGCGGGTGATCAGGCGGGCGTAGTTGAGTCCGTCAAAGCCGCATCGGATATTTACGCGCCCATCAGTGGCGAAGTACTGGCCGCTAATGAAGCGCTTGAAGATTCTCCCGAGACAGTGAATTCAGATGCCTTCAATGATGGATGGTTTTTCAAGCTCCGAGTCGATGACCTCAGCGAACTCGAGTCATTGATGTCTGCAGAAGAGTATGAAGCGTTCTGTGATGATGAGGACTAATCTCGTAAAGAGATAATGTCCCAGCCGTTTCGCAGTGCTTCGCGCTTCAATCGGTCATCGGGGTCAACAGCGACAGGTTTATACACCGCTTGAAGCAGAGGCAAGTCATTGTGCGAGTCGGAGTAAAACACAGCGCCTTCCATCGATTGGCCCTGCGTCTCGCACCAGTCCTTTATTCGGATCACTTTGCCCTCGGCAAATGACGGTGTGCCGCTCGGTTTGCCTGTAAAATGCCCGTTTTTGATTTCTGCTTCGCAACCAATGAGGTGTTCCACGCCTAATCTATCTGCGATAGGGCGCGTCACCAGCGTGTTTGTAGCCGTAATAATGACGATCGTATCGCCGTTAATACGATGCTCCTGAATCAGATCAAAAGCGCGGTCGAGTAAAATCGGCTCGATGTGTTCTTTCACAAATATACGGTGCAGTGCGCTAAGCGACTCGGGCGTCATTCCCGCCATTGGGCCGAGAGCGAAGGACAAATACTCGTCAATGTCGAGTTGCCCTTCCTGGTACTGTCGGTAAAACAGCGCGTTCAGCGCTTTGTGTGTTTGTGGATCCACCAGGCCTTGGTTGACGAGAAAGTCTCCCCACAAATGATCTGAGTCTCCGGCAATCAGTGTGTTGTCTAGATCAAACAGCGCAAGCCCCATGACTAAGCCTTACCTTTGAGTTGTTTATCATTCGTTGTGAGCATGGTGGCCCGCGATGTGGGACACTACGGCTTATTGAGATTCTAGTATAGATGTGCAGACGCGCATCGCGAAAGGATGGGTGTGAGTACAGTAGACAAAGACCGCGTCATCGACGAGGCTGGTTTTAGGCCTAACGTTGGGATTGTCGTGACAAACCGTGATGGTCAGGTGCTGTGGGGAAAGCGAGTCAAAGGCAAGGACTCTTGGCAGTTCCCGCAAGGCGGCATTGATTCGAACGAAGACCCGCAAGAGGCGATGTTTAGAGAGCTTCGAGAGGAAATTGGTCTGTTACCCGAACACGTCACCGTCTTAGGCGTGACGAAGGGCTGGCTCCGTTATCGGCTCCCCGCGAAGTACGTCAGAAAAAATGAATCACCGATTTGTATTGGCCAGAAACAGAAGTGGTTTTTATTGCGTCTGGACGCGCCGGACGACGCGGTGCGGCTGGATATCGACAAAAAGCCCGAGTTCCGTGACTGGCAGTGGGTGAGCTACTGGTATCCCATTTCCTCAGTCGTGGATTTTAAGCAGCAAGTCTATCGTTCTGCACTGTCGGAGCTGGTGGGCTTTAATTTACCAAAGGCCAATACGAGACGTCGTCGTCGGAAACGCTGAAGGTGTGTGGTCTTTTCCCTAATGGTATGTGCTCGAGCGTGAAGCAAACTGATCAATGTCTCTATTTGAGTTAAGGAAGCGATGATTCATTACCCCCAAATCGATCCTGTTGCGCTTTCGCTGGGGCCGATTTCAATTTATTGGTACGGACTGACGTACGTCGGGGGCTTGATCTTTGCGTGGTGGCTAGGCAAGCGGCGTGCGCAGTTGGCGCAGTCGCCGGTCTCCGAGGAGCAAATTGACGATTTAATTTTTTATGCAGCCCTGGGTATTGTGGCGGGTGGACGAATTGGTTACGCCCTGTTTTATGGCGCGGGCTCGCTATGGGACGATCCCTTGAGAGTGTTTCGTTTGTGGGAAGGTGGTATGGCGTTCCACGGCGGTTTTTTGGGCGTCGTCATTGCTATGTGGTTGTTCTCTCGGCACCAGAAAATTGAGTTTGGAGCGCTCGTCGACTTTATTGCACCTTTAGCACCGGTGGGTTTGGCGCTGGGCCGTATTGGGAACTTTATCAACCAAGAGCTCTGGGGGCGGCCAGCGGATGTGCCCTGGGCAATGGTTTTCCCTGGAGATCCTTTGGGATTGGCCCGACATCCGTCTCAGCTATATCAGTTCGCGATGGAAGGGATACTCCTTTTCTTCGTGTTATTTTGGTACACACGGTCGCCGCGTCCTCATTGGTCAGCGGCGGGCCTTTTTCTTTTGGGTTACGGCCTGTTTCGATCATTCGCAGAGTTTTTCCGCGAGCCAGATGCACACATCGGTTTTGATGCATTGGGCTGGATGACGCGTGGACAATTATTGTCCCTGCCGATGATTGCTATCGGTGCCGCTATTATGATTTGGGCGTATCGCCGCGACGCGAAAAAATAGGACGTTTTGCATGCAGCAGTATTTGGATCTTTTGCGCGATATTCGGGACACGGGAGTGGACCGAGGTGACAGGACCGGCACAGGCACGCGGTCAGTATTTGGCCGCCAGTTACGCTTTGACTTGAACGACGGTTTTCCTGTCTTAACGACGAAGAAAGTGCACTTTAAAAGTGTCGTCAATGAGTTGATCTGGTTTTTAAGTGGCGACACCAACACCCAGTGGTTGCGTGAAAATGGGGTTTCTATTTGGGACGAATGGGCGACTGACGCGGGTGATTTGGGCCCTCTCTACGGCGCTCAGTGGGTCAAGTGGCCAACCCGAGACGGTGGCGAGATTAATCAAATTGATTACGTGCTTGAGTGCCTCAGGAGTCGTCCTGAGAGTCGACGCATTCTTTTCCACGCCTGGAACGTTGAGTATCTGCCGGATGAGGGCCTGTCGCCCCAGGAAAATGTAGAGGCGGGCCGCATGGCCTTGCCGCCGTGCCATTTGCTCTACCAGTTCTATGTTGCTAACGGCCGTCTTTCAGCGATGCTCTACATTCGCTCAAGCGACGCGTTTTTAGGCTTGCCGTTTAATATTGCTTCGGTCTCGCTCCTGGTTCATATGTTGTGCCAGCAAGTGGGCCTTGAGCCGGGCGAAGTGATCGTTACCATGGGCGACTGCCACCTTTACAGCAACCATGCCGAGCAAGTGGAGACTCAGCTTTTGCGGCATCCCAAGGAGCGGCCAAGTCTTCGCATCCTCCGCAAGCCAGAAAGCATCTACGATTACTGCTTTGAAGATTTTGAGCTTGTTGGATACGACCCCGAACCCAATATTTCGGCCCCTGTGGCAGTGTAGCCATGAGAGAGTCTGACTCATTACCGGTCTCCATTGTTGTGGCCGTCGCGGATAACGGTGTCATTGGGCGCGGCAATGCGTTGCCTTGGGACCTTCCCGACGATCTTCAGCACTTTAAGCGCACGACCATGGGTCGCCCGATTGTGATGGGGCGTAAAACGTTTGAGTCGATCGGTCGGCCGCTGCCGGGGCGCCTTAATATTATTTTAACGCGCGACCCGTCTTGGACGGCCCATGGTGTGTCTGTTGCATCATCGATAGAGCAGGCTATTGATCTTGCAGAGGGTCAGGCTTTTATTGACGGTGCTGACAGCGTCATGGTCATTGGTGGTGCGGAGGTTTATCGCCAAGCATTGCCCTTTGCCTCACGAGCGTTTGTTACTCGGGTCCATGGGCAGGTCGACGGCGATGCCTTTTTCGATCTCGACGCAATCGCGAGCTGGCGAGAGGTTGCTCGAGAGCAGGTCCCCGCTGGTGAGCGCAATAGCCATGACTTTTCCGTTATTCGGCTCGAAAACCCGGAATAGGCTCAATATTTATCGAATTAAGTCGGATTAACTTTCTAGAGGCGTTGCACTGCAACATTCTACGCTATAAAGTTTCAGTCCCGTTGATCCTAAGTCTATAAAAAGATCTGCGGCCGGACTTAAACCGTACCGACGAAAAACGGACCACTTGTGGACCACGGACTCTTTTGCGTGAGGAAATACGAATCCCATGACTAACACTCGGATTAAAACTCTTGTTGGCGTTGCGACTATCGTAGCCAGTTTCGTGGGTGGTGCAGCTTATGCCAAAGCTGACTCACTCGAAGATATTATGCAGGTTGGAATTGACCGCACCAAAGCCGCAGTTACGTCGCAGGGCAAGATCGATCGCTTAGCGGACGAGACACGCGACCTACTGGCCGATTACAAAACCGTGATGAAGCAGGTTGAAGGTCTTCGGGTCTACAACGCCCGCTTGGATCGCCAAATTGCGAATCAAGAGCGTCGTATTAGCGACATCGATCAGTCCATTTCAGACGCGGCGATTATTCAGCGTCAAATTCCGCCGCTAGTGACGCGAATGCTCGATGGCTTGGATCAGTTCATTGACCTGGACATGCCATTTGACCTGTCGACACGCAAGGGCAACATTGAAGCCGTGCGCGCCAATTTAGATCGCTCGGACGTGACCTCTGCTGAGGCGTTTCGCCAAATTCTAGAGCTGTACTCCATTGAGCTTCAGTACGGTCGCGGTATCGAAGCGTACTCAGACACCATCGCAGTTGATGGCGCCGAGCGTGAAGTGGATATGCTCCGCATTGGACGTGTCGCGTTGGTTGCTCAGACCACCGACGGTGCAGAAACGCGCGCATGGGACAACGAATCGCGTGCTTGGGAAACATTATCTTCAGCAGATTACTCTGCGGCCGTTCGTAAGGCCGTCCGCATTGCCAAAAAGCAGGCAACGATTGAACTTTTGAACATGCCTATCGCAGCTCCGGAGGCTAACTAAGATGAATGCTAAGTTTTTGAAAGCAACGACCTTTGTCATTGCAGGTTTGTTCGCAAGCATTGCAGTCGCGCAAGACGACGCAGCCGCTCCCGAAGTTCCGGCAGGTCCTACTCCGCAGGAAGTGGCCGCGCAGAACATGAGCGACCTTCTTGATCTGGTCAAGCAGGGCCGATCGCGGGCCGATGGTGAAAACCGTGCTCGCGAACAGCGATTTTCTCAAGATAAGTCAAATCAGCAGTCCGAGCTTAATCGTGCAGAGCGAGAGCGCACTGCAGAAGAGCGACGATCGGCGCGCCTTGAGAAGAAGTTTGAAGATAACGAGTTACTGATTGCCGCGAAGCAGGAGAAGCTTAAGGAGCGTTTAGGTACGCTTGGTGAGTTATTTGGGCACTTGACCGCGGCCTCTGGCGATCTAGCGTCAAATATTGAGGTGTCACTCGTCAGTTCAGAGTATCCGAACCGCGAAGGCTTTTTGAAGGACCTCATTGCGAAGATGACCGGCTCCGATCAGCTGCCTCAAATCGAAGAGATTGAGCGCGTGTGGTACGAGCTGCTTAACGAAATCACGCAGCAAGGTGTTGTTTCCCGATTCACTGCTGACGTTGCAACACCCTCGGGTGAAATCGCCAGCCGCGACGTGGTGCGTGTTGGCGCGTTTAACATCGTCGATGTGAACGGCAACTACCTGTCCTACGGGAATGACAAACTTGCTGAACTACCACGCCAGCCCGGCGGTAGCTCCGTTGCCGACGCAGCAGCCCTTGCTGATGCAACTGGCGGACTCAGTGCGTTCGGCATCGACCCTACAGGCCCCACTGGCGGCTCATTCCTTGCGGCAATCATTGACACGCCAACGCTCGAAGAGCGGTGGCATCAAGGTGGTTACGTCGGTTATGCAATTACTACCGTGGGCGCTTTTGCCTTCCTGTTGGCCATTGTTCGCGTCATCATGCTAACGATGATGGGTGCGGCGGTGAACAGCCAGCTTAAGTCAGGCGAAGCGAAAGCAAATAATCCGCTGGGTCGTGTGCTTCTGGTCAGCCAAGAAAATCCAAACATTGATACGGAGACGCTTGAGCTGAAGATGGCGGAAGCGGTACTTCGTGAGACGCCTAAGCTAGAATCCGGTTTGACTCTGCTGAAAATTATCGCAGCGGTTGCACCGCTCATGGGCCTACTCGGAACGGTCACGGGTATGATTATTACCTTCCAGGCCATCACGATCTTTGGCGCAGGTGATCCTAAGGCGATGGCCGGCGGTATCTCGAGCGCACTGATCACCACGGTTCTGGGTCTTTTGGTTGCGATTCCAACCGTACTGCTGCACACCGTTGTCAATGGTCGGGCTCAGAAGATCATGCACATTCTCAACGAGCAGGCGACGGGCATCGTTGCTGAGCGTGCTGAGGCTGCGGGTAATTAGTCGGTAAATCGGACGGAGTAACAGCCAATGGCAGAACTGCTCGATACCATCATGGCGTTTATGGACAAAGGCGGCAATGTTCTCTGGATCATTGCTACCCTCGTTTTCTTCATGTGGACACTGATTGTCGAGCGCTTCATTTATTTTTTGGGTGGAGGCTGGAAGTCAGATCGACTGACCGCTGTTGATGCCTGGGAAGATAGAGCAGAGCGCAAGTCTTGGAACGCGAAGCAAATCCGTTCAAAGCTACTCTCGGAAAGCCGCAGCGTTATTAACGACAACATGGCGCTAATCGCGACCTGTGTTGCCCTCTGCCCGTTGCTGGGTCTGTTGGGCACCGTCACGGGAATGATCGAAGTCTTTAACGTGATGGCGGTCACCGGTGGTGGCGACGCCAAGTCGATGGCGGGAGGCGTAGAGCGCTCAACCATTCCGACGATGGCGGGTATGGTCGCCGCGCTTTCAGGTTTGTTTGCCAATACGCAGCTCCAACGGATGGCGTTACGCGAGCAGCAGCTTCTTGAAGACCAATTGACATCAGACCACTGAGTGGCCAGTTGAGGATTTTTAAGTGAGAAAAATTGGAAAACCACAAGCTGAAGAGGGTGCAGAAATTGATCTGACACCCATGCTTGATGTCGTGTTTATTATGCTGATCTTCTTCATTGTTGTTGCCTCGTTTTTGAAGGAGGCGGGTATTGAGATTAATCGACCTGATGACAACCAGCCTCAGGACCCGAATGACTCGGTCAGTATTGTTGTCGAGATTTCCGCCGACAATCAGTTGTGGATGGAGAACCGCCGCGTCGATGTGCGCGCTGTGCGGGCAAATATTCAACGACTGTTGGCGGAAGACCCTGAGGCTCCTGTCACTATTAAGGTGAGCAAAGGAGCAACGTCGGGTGTCGTGGCGGACGTCGCAGATGCGGCACGAGAGGCCGGCCAATACAATGTAAGTTGGGCGACGGACAAGGGCTAAGGTATGAGTTTAAGAGATCAAGCCGGCAGGTCCGCTGGCGCACAAGAAGAAAGTCAGATCGATCTGACGCCCATGCTGGACGTCGTCTTTATTATGCTGATCTTCTTCATTGTGACTTCTTCTTTTGTGAAGGAGCCTGGTGTAGAGATCGACAAGCCCGGTGCAGGAACGACTGAGGCATGCCCCAATGGCACCATTATCTTTGCCGTAGATAACCAAGGCAAAATTCACTACAACAAAAACGAAATTAAGCTTGAGCGCGCTAACTTTTTTGCCAAGGCAGCGAAAGACGAGACACCAAGAGCGAATATCGTCATTCAGGCTGATGAGGAAAGCCCGGCATACGTGGTCGAGCAATTATTTGATACTTTGCGCAGTACATTTTCTGCGCCTCCCTGTGTTTCGACATTAGATGAGTAAGAGAATGCCAGCAACATTGCGATCAATCGTTGGAGCTGTTGTAGCGATTCCTATCGCTATCGGCCTGTTTTACGTCATGCAGAGCTTAGTCACGCGTGATTTTGAACAGGAAGACGTCAAGGCCAGAAAAATTGCCGATATCGTCGTTCCGGATAAGGTTATTGAAACCAACCTAAAAGAAGTGCTGCCAGAGAAGGTCGAAGATCCCGACGAGCCTCCGCCCGATATGGAGCCTTTGGATTTCGACACGGACCTTGATATGAGCACGGCGAATATGGCACCGACGGTTGCGATGAATGTCAGCATCAATGCGTCCGGACTGTCCTCTGGGGACGGCGAGTATTTGCCAATTGTAAAAGTTGCGCCGATTTATCCACGTCGTGCGCAGACTCGCGGTATCACCGGCTTTTGCATTGTCACGTACACCGTGACAACAACCGGTGCGATTCGCGATCCGTACGTGGCTAGCGAAACTGATTGCTCGCCCAAGGGTATTTTTGAACGCGCATCGGTCAAAGCGGCACTTAAGTTTAAGTACAAGCCTCGGGTCGTCGACGGAGAGCCGATTGAAGTTGCGGGTGTGCAAAACAAATTCACTTACGAGCTCGAGGGAGGTCGTCGCTAATGGCTTCATTGCTGAAGTTCTTCCGGCACACAGTTATCACCACCTTTATGGCGGTGTCTGTTGTTGCGGTATTGGTGGTTGCTGATCAAGCCGCAGATCTGAGGCTGGTAGCAGACGCGTCGGCTCAAGATGCGCCTAAAAAGAAAGAACGTGAAACGCGAAAAACACCGGCGCTTAGGAATAATATTTACGAGAAGCTGGCCGAAGCTCAGGTGTTTGCGGAAGCGCAGCAGTTCGCTGAAGCTGAAGAAGTGCTCAATGAGATGCTGGACGCCACCAGCAAGAAAAGTAAGCTCAACAAGTATGAGCTCGCAAATGTTTACAACACGTACGCTTACCTTCGTTATGCCGTCGAAGACTACACCGGAGCCCTGAACTACTACCGAAAGGTCATAGACCAGCGTCCTGAAATTCCGCTGGCGCTTGAGATTGGTACGCTGTACACCGTCGCGCAGTTATATTTTCTGCAGGAAGAGTGGCAAAAAGGCATCGATACTCTTAATCAGTGGATGGCGGCCAGTGATAATCCAAGTACGAACGCCTATGTGTTACTTGCAAACGGTTATTACCAGTTAAAAGATTACGATAAGAGCCTGTTTAATATAGAAACAGCGATTGAGCGTGATCAGGCCGCGGGGAAGTTACCGAAGGAGCAGTGGTACAACTTAGCGCGATTTATCTATTTCGATCGAGACCAATACCGCAAGGCGCTCGATATTCTCGATATCCTCATCATGTACTACCCTAAAAAGTCGTACTGGCTTCAGGCGTCTGCGCTTTACAGCGAGTTAGGCGACGAACCTCGACAGCTCGCAATGCTCGAAGTCTCTTACGAGCAAGGCTTGCTCGATCGGAGTCAGGATATTGTCAATCTTGCATCAATGTACTTGAACGCTGAGGTCCCTTACTGGGGTGCCAAAGCCATGGATACTGGGTTCAGCGATGGGATCGTCGAAGAGGAGTCCAAAAACTACGAACTGGCAGGCGCCGCGTGGCGACAGGCTCAGGAAGTTGACAAGAGTCTGCCAATGCTAGAAGCAGCTGCTTCGACCTCTGAAAAAGGTGAGCTTTACGCGCGATTGGGCAACGTTTACCTCGACGTCGACAAGAATAAGCAAGCGGTTGAGGCGTTAAAGAAAGGTTTAGACAAGGGCGGGATTAAACGCCCAGACCAAGCGCGGCTCGCACTCGGCATGGCCTATTTCAACTTGGGTGAGTTTAATGCCGCACGTCGGGCGTTTCGTGATGCGCGAAAGGACAAGCGGGCCCGCAGCTACGCGGATCAGTGGCTCAAGTACATTACCAGCGAAGAGCGCCGCCTTGAGGAGCTTGCAAAAGATCTTGGGTGAATGTCTTAGAGATGTACAAAAAGAAAAGGCCGCTTAAAAAGCGGCCTTTTTTTTAGAGGGAAAAGAAATTTAAACAGGAACTACGTTCTCTGCTTGTGGTCCTTTTTGGCCAGCTGTGACTGTGAATTCGACTTTTTGACCATCGGCTAAAGTTTTGAAGCCATCGCCGTTAATCGCGCTGAAGTGAACAAACACGTCGGGTCCGCCTTCTTGCTCAATAAAACCGAAACCTTTGGTTTCATTAAACCACTTAACGGTACCTGTAACTGTAGACATACTGTTTTACCTATCGTTTAAAAATGTAACAGTGCATAACGCACTAACTCGGCCAGAAGTTACAAAACAACCTCTGAGCGGACTGACACTATAGGGGCTCAAGAGCCTCACGTCTAATGAACCTTTTATGGCGTTGTCACTTTTTAACCTATTGACAATAGTTTTATGGAGTTTGTGGCGCCTGCTTTTCCAATTAACGTCCCCATGGTCATGAGGATATGGTCGCCTTTCGTAATAAACCCGGCATCGCTTAAGAACTCCATCGTACGTGACTCGATGTCTTGAGGATCGAATGCCGTAATGTCAAAGTAAAGCGGTATGACCCCTCGGCACAGCGCCAGGCGCTGTAGCGTTTCAGCGTTGCGGCTCAGTGCAAATATGGGCAGGCCCGAACTCAGCCGTGACATTAAGGTCGGGGTACTCCCAACCTCCGTGTGAGTTGCGATACCCCGCACTCCTGGGAAGTGATTGGCGCCGTACATCGCAGACAGCGCAATGGTCTCTTGCGGCGATCTAAATTCGCGATCTTGTCGGTAGCGCGACTTGCGTGCTATCGGATGGCTCTCTGCGCCGACGGCTGCGTTGGCCATCGCGCGGACCACCTCAACAGGGTAGGAGCCGACGGCCGTTTCTGCAGACAACATAACAGCGTCCGTACCATCCAGAACGGCGTTAGCCACATCAAATACTTCGGCACGCGTGGGCATGGAGTTGCTGATCATTGACTCCATCATTTGTGTCGCGGTGATGACCATTCGGTCTCGCTTACGGGTTCTGGAGATCAGGTCTTTCTGAATACCAATCAGCTCAGCATCGCCAACCTCAATACCTAAGTCACCGCGTGCCACCATAACGCCCTCGCAGGCGTCGATAATACTGTCGAGTAGGCCGTTATCAGCCACCACTTCGGCGCGCTCAATCTTAGCGATGATCGCCGCAGTAATCCCAGCGTCCGTCAACAGCGCGCGTGCCTCTTCGATATCGGCGACCGACGCGACAAAGGATACCGCCACAAAATCGGGTTTGATGACCTCCATAGCACGGATGTCTGCTTTGTCTTTCTCGGTGAGCGCAGGCGCAGCGATGCCGCCACCAAGCTTGTTAACCCCTTTTCGTGAGCTCAACTTGCCACCCACAAGGACTGTACAATCGATGTCGGTAGCCGTTGCACTATCGACGCGCAACCGCATTTTTCCGTCATCTAAGAGGAGTATGTCGTCGACGGCCACGCTCTTGGGTAGATCTTGATATTCAATACCGACGCCTGAGGCGTCACCACTTTCGGAGTCAATCGAGAGGCTTAGCCGAAATGCGTCGCCCGCGGTCAGATCCACCTGACCGTGTGCGAAGCTAGCAACGCGTATTTTGGGTCCTTGGAGGTCTGCAAGGACGCCCACATAGCGGTCTTGGTGCCGCGCTTGTTTCCGAATTATGTGAGCGACACGTTGATGGTGCTCTGATGAGCCATGGCTGAAATTTAATCGGAAAACGTCGACGCCAGCGGCGATGAGACGACCAATCATCTCTTCGCTGTCGCTACCAGGGCCAACTGTGGCTACGATTTTTGTTCTGCGGTGTACGCGGTGGGCGTCATTTAACACTAAGATTATTTCCCCAAAAGTTGAAGTAGCGCTCGTGTTTGATCTGGAAAGTCTGAAAAAGCGCCGTCGACACCTAAGTCGATGAAGAGCTTTTTGTGAAGTGAGGCGAAGTTTACACCGGGTAAAGATTCGGAATCTGCACGTAGCGTGTAGGGATGTAAAAAAAGACCAAGCTTTTTTGCTGCTTTGAGCATTTCGCTAGGTGCGCCGTCGTCATCTTCGAGAAGACTGACGTCTGGGCCGATACCGTGCGCATACTGGGCGATCTGGTGAATACCCTCTGACGTGTGCATCATCTGGACATCGCCACGCATACCGAGGATGGTTTCCGTCAAAATCAGTTGCACCCTGGGGCCGTTGAAGATGCCGTCGGATTGAACGCGTTTGAGTGTTACGGGATCGAAGCACTGAATCACTGTTTCAGGGTTGTCGCCCAGTCGGTCGTACTCTCTCAGTACTTGCAATACCGATGCGTAGAGATCGGCGCCCTCAGACTCGTGAAATTCGGGTCGCTTTAATTCGATATAAAGTCCTGCGCACTTTCCTGTGTTGGCGTTCAGAGCGTCGACTAACTCGATTTCCTCCGCCAGAGTAGGGACCTCGAAGTGAACCCCTTCACCGCTGTACCGGCCTGAAAAAATGGCTTTCCCACTGAGGTCCGTTCGCTCATGCGCCGTCAGCTGTTTTATTTCGGCAAGTGTAAAATCGATGGCATAAAAGAGACCATCGTCTCGTTGCCTGCCTTCAAAGAGAGACGCAACATTGGTTGTGAGTTCTAAGGTGACGTCATGGAGCACTATTGGAATGCCGTCTGCGGTGAGCACGACGTCTTGTTCGAGGTAGTCAGCGCCCTGCTGATGCGCCAATTCGACTGCTTGGAGGGTGTGCTCGGGTAAATAACCACAGGCCCCTCGATGTGCAATAACCGCTGGATTTGCCATTGTCGACATGTCGAGACTCACTCCCTCACCCGGTCAAGACGCAGACAGCACTCGTTTATTGAGCCGGATGTCTCGCCTTTTTATATCGATGCTTGCTATTGTCTTTGGCGCACAGTTTACGCGCTTTAACGGGGTTGTCGTTGGTTTCTTGACCATCAGCCCTATCGTTCCCCGCGCTTTGGGTTGCAATGGGACGCGCGTTGACCGCACGGTATCGCGATATGAAACGGGGCTGGGGTTTTCGAAATAAACCCTGTATTTTTCCAGCTTAAGTGTTCAGTAACCTTGGGCGTTGTTTGAGCCACGCTGGTGTTAAATTAATTGGAGATTGTTAGGTGAGTGATCGTCCGGCTAGCCAAAGAGCATCAAACCCGCCGCTGGGTTATTCGAAAGAGTGCCACTTAACCGAGGCTAAGCAAATTCGGTTGGTTGCGGAGTTTCATGCGAATCGCATTCGGCCCAGCCGCATCGCCTACCGATTAGGTATTGATATTGCGTTGATTGACGCCTTAATTGGGGGTGACTATCAACCTCAATTTTTTAATGAGCAGCTGGTGTCGGCGCAAAAACGCCGACGTGATCACCGCGTCCGTTCGTCTGAGCGTCTGCGTGGACAAGCAGCCTATGAAATTAGAGCTAAAGCACAACGTGATTTTGACGCGTCGCTCGCACAGCTTTAAGCACAGTTCGAATAACACGAATAACAGGGAGACCCTATGACTGGATTAGAGCGTTGGCATCATGTGATGCGCGAGGGCGATATGAACACCCTTTACGACCTCCTGCACCCTGATTGTGTATTTTTGTCGCCCGTGGTCCACACGCCTCAGGTGGGACGCGACATTACCTACGCGTACCTGCGTGCTGCCAATAAGGCCCTCTCCGAAGACTTCCAATACGTTCGTGAAGTGACTCAAGAAAACCACGCCATTTTAGAGTTTACGGTCATGGTTGATGGTGTTTTTGTAAACGGCGTAGATATGATTACCTTTGAAGGCGATCAGATCATTGAGTTCAAAGTGATGGTTCGCCCTCTAAAGGCTGTTAATGCTGTTTGGAAGCAAATGGCGGAGATGCTTGAATCGCTGAAAAAAGCAGGTTGAAGAGTCGTGCGCTGATGTTAAAAAAAGGGGTTGTCCTCAGTTAGGACAACCCCTTTTTTGTTGCTCAGATAGTATTGCGTATCAGAAGGAAACGCTGGCCTTTACACCCAGATTGCGACCGGCAAGCGGCACTTCATTTTTAACAAACGAAGTGTGGCTGCGAGCGACTTCATCGGTTAAGTTTCGCCCAAATGCACTGATTGTCAGGACGGCTTCGTCACCTAGATCGATACTGTGTGACAAGCGTGCATTAACTAACGTGTATCCTGATGTCGGTGTTTCAAAACTGCTGACTGAGTTTTGGCTACCCACGTCCTGGAGCTCCAGCATGGCGCGCGACAAACCTCGGCGGTAGTCCACAGCCAATACGTTTCTTGACGGTGTAACGCGAGGCACGCTACCGCCTCGTGCGAAGTCGGCTTTAACCTGATCGCGTTGGAGACGAACTTCGAGCTCGCCACCAGCCACATTAAAACGTCGTCCGATCTCTATTTCGTAGCCACTGAAGGTCGCATCATTTTGCATGTACTCGGCAAGCATGAGGTCACCGTGCTCGACATGCTCTTCCTCGTGATCGTCGTCGCCTGCCTCATGCTCCTCGTGCTCTTCTTCAGATTCATCCCGTAAATAAATGTAGTTGTCGACATCGTTTCGGTAGATTGACGCGTTTGCGAACCAGGTGTTGTCGTCGTAGCGAAGATTGAAGTCAAGGTTGTTGGATCGCTCCATATCGAGGTTAGCGTCACCCACTTCATAACGGGCCACCGCTAAGTGCTCACCGTTCATGAACAACTCCATGGCAGACGGTGTTCGATTGACCAGCGCGATGTTAAGCGATGCGTGCAGAGAATCGGTCAGTTCACGACCGATCGTGACCGCGCCACTAAGCGACTGATCTTTGAAGGTAAAGGACTCGAGTTCAAAGCTACCGTGTTCATCATGGTGCTCCTCCTCCCCCTCATGCTCCTCGTCGTCGTGGTGCTCTTCTTCGTCTTCATGCTCGTCGTCATGATGCATCTCGCGAATCATCCCCTCTCGCTCAACATCGTCCCAGCGGGCACCAAAGTCGATATCAAACCCTGCGGTTTTGAAACCCGCAAACGCACCGAGCGTCGTCTCACTCGACTTAACCGGCTCCATAAAGGCTTCTTCGCCGATGACAGCAACTTTCTCTGTGACTTGGTTCAGGACGATGCGCCGCGGGTGCTCTGCGTCACCCAAGTTAAAAACCATTTGCACTTCGGTCGAGTCGTTGGTGAATAAAGTGGGTTCTTCGGAGTGACCTTCGTGCTCATCCTCATGTTCGTCTTCATGTTCGCCCTCTTCATGCGCCTCTTCCGCATGCTGTTCAAAGAGCGTGTAGTTTGTATCTCGGACGCTAAACTGGATGCTGTTAAGAAGGGCGCCGTTCAGATTGAGCTGACCTTCGAGGGTAATAACCTCGGAGTCTGTTTTAGAGACAATGCGCTCACCCTCGTGCTCGTCATGACCTTCCTCACCTTCGTGGTCTTCGCCCTCGTGATCGTCATCATGATCTTCACCCTCGTGCTCCTCACCCTCATGGCCCTCTTCATGACCACCGTGTTCTCCGTGGAAAGGAATACCATACGTGTAGCTGAGGTCTTGATACGAAGCGCCGATGTAACCCCAGTCGCCCGTCTTTGAGAGTCCAAATCGATGGGCCTTGGTTTCGAAGTCTGAGTTCGCAAGCGTGCCCATATCCTCGTCGTGCTCGTCGTGCTCGTCGTGCTCGTCCTCATCATCATGTTCGTCGTGCTCTTCATCGTGAAGCACTGCGCCGCTGGGTATCTCGTAATCTTGTGCGTCAAACCCACTAAAGCTGTAGCTGAGGTTAAAGCCGGCAATATTCTGTTTTAGGGCCGCGGTAAATCCTTCGCCTTTATTACCGGTTTGCTGTTCGGCAGACAGGGTGACTAAAGGTTCCTCAATATCGGTCCGCGCGATTGCGTTATCGACGATATTGATGATTCCGCCACTGGCACCGTTACTGTGTAGCAGCGCTGCAGCACCGCGGACGATCTCGATTTGCTCAATGTTGCTCAGGTCCAGGTCGACGGGGTGATCCGGTCCAACACCTGAAACGTCCCTGACGACCATGTTGTTTTGCAAGACCTTAACCCGGTTGCCAGACATACCGCGTATGACAGGTTGTCCCACTGCAGGACCAAAATTATTCGATGAAACACCGAGCGTGGTGCTTAAGTGTTCGCCCAGAGATTGGCTGAGATTTTGAGTGATGTTATCACCTGAAATGACCTCAACCGAGCTCTCATTTTGTCCTTGAACTTGGTGTGTGAAGGATGATGTAACGACGATTTCTTCTAACGTCGTCTCTTGTGAAAACGCGAGTGGTGCGAATATAAGCGCCATCGCTGAATAGGCAAAACGTGCCATAAACTAGCTCCTAGTCAATAAATGAATCAAAGAAAACAGATTTGATTCAGAGACGTGGCGGAGCTCTACTCGAATAGTTGTTAAACGCTGGCGCGACGGGACAGACAGGTCTATCGCCAATTGTTACCCGTGCGGTGTGCTTTGGGACTGTTGTGTTCGATGACGCATCTGCCGCGGAAACGACATTACAGCCGTAACATTCCACGAGCTCATGTGCGCTATCCGGAGCTAGTTCATGGGTTGAGGCGTGCGCAAACGACCCGACCACCAATAAGGCGGCCAGCAATGTCGAAATAAGCAGTCTCAGTTTCAATGAGGTGTCCCTTGCTCTGTTGGCTTGGCTTCGGCGCCAAGATATGACGAAAATGCGACGCCGTTATATCCTGTCCAACGTACCAATAGGTAAGTGTAAACGAATATTTAGTCAATACACGACGATTTATCCCGTAATTGTGTAGGCTAGCGGCCTTTGATCAGTGAGAAGTCGATGCAACGAGTAGTGGTAGGAATTAGCGGCGCCTCCGGCGTTATCTATGGGGTGAGGGCGCTGGAGATGCTCTCGGAGCTGGGTGTTGAAAGTCACTTGGTACTCTCAAAGTCAGCAGAGCTGACCATTCACTACGAGCTTGATCGCTCGGTGGCTGAGGTCAAGGCGTTGGCATCAGAGGTCCACTCTGTCCGTAATGTCGGCGCGTCGATTGCCAGTGGCTCCTTTAAAAGTTTGGGGATGCTCATCGCGCCCTGCTCTATTCGCACTCTTGGCGAAATTACGTCTGGTGTCACCAGTTCCTTGCTCACTCGATCGGCCGATGTCGCGTTAAAGGAGCGGCGCAGACTGATTTTGATGGTGCGCGAAACCCCCTTTCACCTTGGGCACCTGCAGAATATGGTCACCGCGACACAAATGGGCGCGGTGATTGCGCCGCCCCTGCCCGCTTTTTACGCGAATCCGAAGACGATCGACGATATTGTAGATCACAGTGTGGGTCGAGCACTGGACCTGTTTGACTTAGACGCACCGAATACGCATCGCTGGACTGAGAGTTAATGATCGACCCCCAGCCTAAACGGCACAGTCCGCTCATTTGGCTGGTCTTTCTCGTTATTGTTATTGATTTAGTAGGCTTTGGTCTGGTGATTCCTTTGCTGCCTTTCATGGCACCGGCCTTGGGTGGGGACTCTTCAGACATCGCCTTTATCATGATCACCTATGCAATTGGTGCGGCACTGATCGCACCTTTGTGGGGAAGATTTTCCGATCGAGCGGGTCGTCGTCAGGCGCTCGTCTTAGCGCTGGTGTGCAGTTGCGCGGCCTACGTGGTCACGGCGCTCGCCGACACGCTTTGGCAGGTGTACTTAGGGCGTGCACTATCGGGTTTAGCCGCGGGCAGCTTGCCTGTTGCAACGGCATTGATGGCAGATCTCAGTCCACCCGAGCGGCGGGCAAAAGCCATGGGATTGGTCGGAACAGCCTTTGGTCTGGGACTGATCGCGGGTCCCGTGTTGGGGGGGCTGCTGACTGGCGATTCGCAAAGCTTTGCTCTTCCTTTCTACACGGCGGCGGTGATGTCATTGGTGGCGGCGGCCTTTGCACAGACGCTGCTGCCGCCGCAGATGGTGAAGTCGGTCGGCCCTCGGCCTGAGTCGGCAGTTACCCAATCGTCTGTTTCGGTCCTTGGCCCTCGGCGCAATAAGCTGCTGCTGATGCAGTACGTTACGCACACGTGTTCGGTGAGTGCCATTATTTATCTTTTTCCGTTGTGGGTGGCCTACGCGTTTGAGTGGGGACCTAAGGAAGTGGGTTACTTTTTCGGCGTGGTGGGTGTAGCCATGATCATGCTGCAAGGTGGCCTTCTCGCCTTACTGACGAAGCTCTTTGGCCATCTTAATGTTTTGCGGGTGGGTTCGGTGATCTTTGCTTTATCACTGTTTGTTGTCGCGGTTTCGGAAACCACACGCTGGATGCCGTTAATGATCTTGCTCGCGTTTTCCGGTTCGACCGTTTGTCTGCCTTTGTTGAATGCGATTTCCTCCGAAATTGTTGAAGCAAATTACCGAGGGCGGATGATGGGGATGACGGCCTCCGCCTCATCGATAGGCCGGATCGTTGGCCCCTTGTTTGCCGCGGGTCTGCTCAGTTCTCAAGGGTTCAGTATTGCGTGGTTGGGCAGCGCCTTGATGGTACTGCTTTTGGTGTTCTGGTCGTTTACGGCTGCCCGTCAGTTCAAGCAGTTGGAGTTAAGCTAAGATGAAGTTGGTTGTGACGTTTCCGGTTCCCCAAGCGGCGAAAGAATTGCTGTCTCAACATGCGGAACTGCAGTGTTGGGATGTTGAGGACGCTATTCCGGCGGAATTACTGACCGAGTGGTTGAGCAATGCCGATGGGGTGCTGACGACGCTCACCTGCCCTTTGGGTGCCGGTGTTTTGGCGAATGCGGCGCAGCTCAAGGTTATTTCGACGGTGTCGGTTGGCGTCGACCACATCGATCTTGATGCGGCTGCAAGACACGGCATTTTAGTTGGCCATACCCCCAACGTCCTGACTGACAGCACTGCCGATTTGGCTTTGGGTCTGATGTTGGCGGTTGGACGGCGCATTGCGGAAGGTGATGCCCTTATTCGAGCGGGCGCGTGGAGCGAGGGCTGGAAGCCCAATCTTCTACTGGGCACTGATCTGAGTGGCGCAACGGTAGGACTGGTCGGAATGGGTCCCATCGGTCAGGCCGTGGCGAAGCGATTGCATGGTTTTGGCTGTCGTATCTTGGCCTGGAATAGGAGTCAACGTACGGTTGAAGGCGTCGAATTTGTTGACCTCGATACACTGTTCGCCGCCTCTGATATTGTTTCTTTGCACACGGCCCTGACCGCTGAAACACAAGGTATGGTGGGTCGTTCTCAGCTCTCGCAAATGAAGGATGGCGCTATTCTGATCAATACCGCGCGCGGCGCGCTGGTTGATGAGGCGGCCTTGAGTGACGAGTTACGGACAGGACGGCTGCGCGCAGGGCTCGACGTTTACACCGAAGAACCCTTGCCCAATACCAGCGCGTTAAGAGGACTCCCGGGCTGTGTTGTGTTGCCGCACGTTGGAAGTGCGACTCAGCGGACACGCCAGGCTATGTTCCAGCTTGCGCTGGCGAACCTCGTGGCAGGTGTCACCGACTCCGAGCTGCCTGCAGCTGTTAGCCTCTGATTGCATCATCTAGGGGAAAAAGAGCAGTTTTATAATCATACCGATAATGGCGAGCGTCAGTACTTTCCGAATCAGCGTCTCTCCATGAGACAAGGTCAGCTTTGCGCCTACGATGCCGCCTGCAATGTTTCCAATCCCTGCGATGGCGCCGACGAGCCAAAGCACTTCACTGGTCGCGGCGAATACGAACACAGCGAGCAGCGTATAGGTAAAAATAATAAAGACTTTGAGGATGTTGGTGTTCACTAAGCTCAGGCCAATGACGCGATGCATAATGGGCAGCACCACAAACCCCATACCTATTTGAATAAACCCCCCCCAAAACCCCGCAGCAGCCATTAATACATGCCCCAGAGCAAGGTTTTGAGGCTGATCTTCATGGCTGCCCACTTTTTTCGCTTGAGGCGCCTGCATCAGGATTAAGACGGCAACCATTACGATCGCCAATAGTCCTTCGAATTGCTCGTTATTGAGCTTGGTACTGAGCCAGGCCCCTAAAATCGCTGGAGGAATAGCGACTAACGTTAACGTGAGACACAGTTTAGCGTGTGGAATGCCGTGTTTTAGGTAGGTCACCATGGCCGACGCGTTATGTGCAACGATCGTAATGCGGTTAGTGCCATTGGCGACCGGGCCCGGCATGCCTAAAAACATCATGATAGGTACGGTCAGAATAGACCCGCCACCCGCCATGACATTGACAAGCCCTGCGCCGAAACCCGCAACGACAAGGATGGCGATTTCCCACCAGACTAAATCCATCATGCGTCGGGCGTTCTCATGGTCACAAACTCTTCTGCTGCGGTTGGATGAATACCAATGGTGCTGTCAAAGTGTGCTTTGGTAGCGCCCGCTTTCATCGCAACCGCCATCCCTTGGCAGATCTCGCCTGCATCGGGTCCAACCATGTGTAGACCAATGACGCGGTCTGACGCGGTATCAACAATAAGCTTCATTAACGTGCGCTCGTCACGGCCACTGAGCGTGTGCTTCATGGGCCTGAACTCGGACCGAAACACACTCACGCTTAGACCTTGTTCCGCCGCAGCCTCCTCGGTGAGTCCTACGGTGCCGATATTGGGTTGGCAGAACACGGCAGTCGGTATGACGTCATAGTCCATAACACGAGGCTCGTTACCAAACTGTGTGTGAGCAAAGACCATCGCTTGCGCAATCGCAACCGGTGTCAGCTGCGGACCGCCGGTCATATCGCCCAAGGCAAAGATGCTGGGTTCGTCAGTTTGGAAGTCACGATTAACCTGCACATAACCGCGAGTGTTTAGTGCAACCTGTGTTGACTCGAGCCCCAAGCCGTCAATATTGGGATGACGCCCAGTCGCACACAGCACAGTATCGGCGGTGAGCGTGGTGCCGTCAGTGAGTGTCGCTTCAATGCCGTCTGATACTCGCTGTAGCGACGCCACGTTCAGGTTGAAGCGAAGATCAACGCCTGTTTTTTGAATTTCCTGAGCGGCGAAGCGACGAACATCGCCGTCAAAGCCACGCATGAACAGCTCGCCCCGGTAAAGCTGTGTGACCTGTGACCCTAAGCCATTAAAGATGCCCGCAAACTCGGTAGCGATGTAGCCACCACCAATCACCAGGAGCCGATTGGGGAAGGTTTCAAGATCAAAGATTTCGTTCGACGTAATGGCCAGCTCGCTGCCCGAAAAGTCGGGCTTGGTTGGCCACGATCCCGTGGCGAGTAAAATGCGCTCTGCCCGGTACTCAACCCCGTCGACATCGACAGTGTTAGGCCCCACCACTCTTGCCCGGCCGTCGAGCACCGTTGCTCCTGACCCATCGAGTAAGCGCTCGTAAATGCTATTAAGACGGCTAATTTCTCGCGATTTGTTGTCGCGCAGCGTCGGCCAATCAAACGTGGCGTCAGTCACGCGCCACCCAAACCCCGAGGCGTCTTGGAACGCTTTGCCAAATTCACTGCCGTAAACGTAGAGCTTCTTAGGGACACAGCCCACGTTGACGCAGGTTCCACCGAGGTAGAGGTCCTCTGCCACAAAGACTTTTGCGCCTAAACTCGCAGCGACTCGGGAAGCTCGGACGCCACCCGAACCGGCACCGATGACAAATAGATCGCAACTGGTATCCTTACGACTTTCCGGCATGTTGAGTCCTCCACGTTGATGGTCAGCGTCTTGCGTGTCTCGGCTTATCGATGAATCCAATGCAGACTCATTTCATGACTATTGTACCGCGATACCTCGATCAATCTGCTGATTGGTCGCTATCAGTGAAATTCTCTTTTTGTTTCCTAGTGACGCTCTTGTTTTCTGTCGAGGCGAGTGCGATCACCAATGCGCGTGTGATTCTGCACGACGGTTCGGTGATTTTTGCAAATATCGTCGATTACCGAGTTGATCAACTGACGCTCGATACGAGTTTTAGCAGTGAGCTGAAGATCGACGCGACGCTTGTCAGAGACATTGAAGCATCGCCAGATGATCGATCTTTGTCATCACTGCTTCTGAAAGACGGTCGCCGTGTTGAGGCCGCTCCGCTCATTGTGACTGGTGGAATTTTGGCATTGTCCGATGGCGAGGTGATTAAGCTTACAGACATCGATAAGTTGAACCCGGAGCCTTGGGAAATGGGTCAGGGCTACGCCTGGGAGGGCCTGGCCTCAGCGGCATTCACTGTGGCCCGCGGTAATACCGACTCTGACCAATTGGACGTAGCCATTAACACGCAGTTCGACAGTACTCGCGACCGTTTCACGTTGCGCGCAAGCATCGAGCAGGACCAAGCGAGCGTGGTCGTATCAAGCGACGCCGAAGCATCTGACAATGTAACGCGGTCTCGTGAGACGTCCGCGGACAATTGGCAGGTGGTCACCAAGTACGACTATTACCTTGAAGATTGGTCAAACCATTACCTCGGAGTCAATGCCTCGGTTGAGGCGGATAAATTCACTGATATTCGCTTACGCAGTTACCTGGGGCCTTATTACGGACGCAAGTTGTTTGATGGTGCGTGGGGAAAGCTCGATAGTGAACTCGGTTTTGTCTGGGTCGACACGGACTTTTTTGATGCCGACGACACGGAGTACCTCGCTGCAAACTGGAACATCACCGGGGAAAGTGAAATTTTAGGCGGTGATTCAAAAATCTATTTGACCCACGTGGGTATTTTAAACGTTAGCGACGATAACAGCCTTATTCTGGACACTACAGTTGGCTTCGGTTTCCCGTTTTTCTTCGGCTTGGAAGCCGCTGCAGAATTTAGACTGGACTACGATGGTGCCGCTGCGGCGGGTAAAGAGTCGGTTGATCAGTCTTATAATCTTCGCGTGGGCTACCGATGGTAGCGTCTTACAACTGCGGGTCGGACCGTTGAGCAGTCAGAGTAACGCCGTGTCGTTCTTACCGTTGGGAGGGTGCGGTGAGATTGGGATGAATTTGAATCTATTTTCATCCAATAACCGTTGGCTCATGGTGGACTGTGGTATCACCTTTGAACAGGCAATGGGCGATCATAGAGGCCGTCCCAGTATCCAGATGCCTGATCCAAGTTTTATCGCGAACCAGCGTGACAAACTCGATGGGTTGATCATCACCCACGCGCATGAAGATCATTTCGGCGCTGTACCTTATCTTTGGCAAGCATTGCGCTGCCCGGTGTATGCCACGCCGTTTGCGGCGGCAGTGCTTCGTAAAAAATCGGCGTGGCGAGGTTCGCCATCGCCGGAGCCACTCATAGAGGTGCTTCCAGGCGAAACGCATACGATCGGCGAATTTGATGTCACCTGGCTACCCATCACGCACTCAACACCTGAGACGTGTGCATTACTACTGGAGACAAAAGGCTGCCGAGTGCTCCATACGGCAGACTGGAAAATCGATACGCGTCCGGTGATAGGAAGCCCATGGTCTCCAGACGCCTGGTCTTCTATTGCCGAGCGTGGTGTAGATGCCGTTATTTGTGACTCCACCAACGCCACAAAGCCTGGACGCTCACCGACGGAAGGCGAAGTAGGTGACGCGCTTGTAAAATTGGTCTCGACGCTCAAGGGTCGTGTAGTGATCGCCTGCTTTGCCAGTAACGTGGCGCGTGTTCAGAGCTGTTTTCGTGCAGCTTTTGTATCGGACCGGCGTGTAGGTTTGCTCGGAAGATCACTGGATATTATGGTTCGCTCGGCAAAGAATACGGGCGTATTTGAGCCAAAAGTGCCGATTATAGACGCTGAGCACCTGGGCTATTTGCCCGAAAATGAGGTGCTGGCGGTTGCGACTGGAACCCAAGGTGAGGTCGGCGCGGCACTTCATCGACTCATGATGGACACCCATCCACACCTGTCGCTGGGCGAGGGCGATACGGTCATCTTTTCATCCAAGACTATTCCTGGAAATGAAGAAAACGTGCAGCGCTTGATTGAGGGACTCAAAGACCGCGGTGTGGCTGTCGTTCATGCTGACGAGGCTGCCTCCACGCTTCATGCGTCAGGCCACCCATGCGAGGATGAGTTGGCAGACTTATACCGAGCGTTAAAGCCGAAGCTCAGTATCCCCGTTCACGGGGAGCAGCACCATATGCAAGCCAATGCCGCAATCGCCCGAGCCAATGGCGTACCGCTGACACTGACAGGACTCAACGGAGACCTTTTTTACCTGTCGCCATCACCCGGTATTCGCAGGCGCTGGGCGACCACAGGGCGCCTCGAAGTGAACGAAAGAGAGCGCAAACTCGCGCCCGTAACGGCGGTGTAGCCGACGCGTTACTCCTCAGCAGCGGGGCTGATGCGAATAACGGTCCCGCCTTCTTCATTAATCACGGCTACGGATCCGTCGCGCAGTGCTCTCACGTCGCGAACACGTACCTCGATATTAGGGAAGGGTTCGCTCAATACTGGGGTGGCGCTGGATACGTCAACCGCAACAATACTTTTTGACTTCAATCCACCGACCAATAACTTTCCGGTCAAGCTTGGTATAGCGTCGCTGGTATAAAGTGCCAACCCAGATGTCGCAATGCTGGGTACCCAGTAAGTGACCGGCTGTTCCATACCGGGAGCTTCAGTAAACGGCGAAATAATGGCTCCAGAGTAATCGACACCGTAGGTAATTGCGGGCCAGCCGTAGTTCTTTCCTGGTTCGACACGATTGAGCTCATCGCCGCCCTTGGGACCATGTTCCGTCATCCAAATGGTTTCGCTTGCCCCATCAACAATAAGTCCTTGAGGGTTCCGATGCCCGTAGCTGTAGACGAAAGGTGCGTCTTCTAACGGATTGTCTGACGGCGCTTCTCCATATTCGGTCATGCGGAGCAACTTACCCAGTTGACTCGTTGTTTTCTGCGCGTCTTCGCGCAAGGTGTAGCCCTCGCCGACACTCAATAAAAGCGTGCCATCTGACAAGAACGCCATGCGTCCGCCAAAGTGCCCGCCACCACGCTTATTGGGCGCGACCTCAAAGATCACTGACAGGTCTTTGAGCGAGCCGCCTGCGATCACAGCGCGCGCAACGGTTGTGCGATTGCTTTCTTCAGAGCCTGCTGCATAGGCGAGAAAAATAGTTTGGTTGTCTAAAAAGTTTGGGTGCAGTACGACGTCGAAGAGACCCCCTTGGCGTTCGGCATAAACGCTGGGTACGCCGTCGACGTCCGTCATTTCGCCAGTGACTGAGAGGTGCTTAAGCCCGCCTGGACGTTCGGTAATGAGAAAGCCCTGATCGTCGGGCAATTCAGCGATAGACCAAGGGGTGTCGAGGCCTTCTGCGATGGTTTGTGTCTGTAAGCTTGCCAGTGAAAACGGGCTGAGTGTCGCGATAATCGCAGCCATTGCGGCGCTGCGAAGGCTATTAGTAAGCATAGCAAGTGTTCCTAAACTGGATTGTCGAGTGACTATAGCGCAACATCACATTCTCTGTAGAGCTATGAACTGGATGACGCCATGAGGTTGATTGCAAACCTTCTTATCGCTGTGCTGGTGGGATACACACTCAGCATTTTAATTAACACCTCGGTGAGCGCGGCGACACTGGTGGGGTTTGGTATTGAGGTGTCGCTGAAAGATCGCTTTGACATGATAGTGACCGAATGGATGGGCTTGGCCACACTGTACTTGCCGATTTATCTGGTGGTTCAAAGTGCCGCTTTCCTATTGTTACTGCGTCTGGTTCGATCGGGTCAGTATCCGCTTTTGACATTGCGTGGGCTTTATACCGCAGTGGGGGCCCTCTCGTTGATGGCGGTTTATCTCGCGTTCGACACTGCTCTGGGACAAAGTGGTGTCCTGGTGGCTTCTGGCCGCACCACCGCAGGATTACTCGCGCACTCGGCGACGGGGGCCGTATCGGGATTAATCTTTTGTTTGCTCAGGGAGCGCTCATCTGGCGCAACCGCTTAGTTGCATCGAAGGAGAAGCTTGCCGGCATGCGTACCCGATGCCATGTAGTCCTGTGCCGCCAATGCCTCGTTTAATGCGAACGTTTTGTCCATAAGCGGGGTCATGCGTCCCGTCGCCACCAAAGGCATCATCTGCTCATTGACTTCGCTAAAACAGCGCGCCTTTTCTTGCGGGGTTAAGCGTCTGAGCGTGCTGCCGCTCAGAGTTGCACGTTTCATGAGCAGTTGCGTGAGGTCAATGGTTGCCTGACCGCCGCGCATGAGACCAATGCAGGCGATTCTTCCATCGACGGCGAGGCACTCGAGATTAAATTGTTCGAAGTCGCCGCCCACCATGTCTAGAACAACATCGACCGCGCCCATGACGCCGTGTGCCTCACATTGCGCTGCAAGCGCAGTCTCTTTGTAGTTCAAGCTGATATCGGCGCCGATAGAGTCAAGTAACTGGCATTTTTCTGGCGACCCCGCCGTCGCAATCACGCGACAGTCCATTGACTTGGCGAGCTGAACGGCGATGTTTCCGATCCCGCTGACACCGCCGTGAACCAGTAGCGTTTCCCCAGTCTTGAGGCCGGCACGGACAATCACGTTGTACCAGACGGTTAGAAACGCCTCGGGCAGGCAAGCCGCCATCTTCATATCAATGCCCGGCGGTATGCGCAGTGTGCAGGCCGCTTTTGCAATCGTCTGCGTGGCGTAGCCCCCGCCGTGCACCAAGGCACAGACAGATTCTCCACGAGTAAAACCACTGTCGGCGCCTGCTTGCCGAATAACACCGGAAACCTCGAGTCCCATGACTGGGCTCGCGTCTGGTGGCGGTGGATAAAAACCCATGCGTTGGAGGACGTCAGCGCGGTTAATGCCTGCAAATGAAACATCAATAACGACCTCGTCGGCCGCGCAACTTAAGTCATCGCCTTCTTGAAGGGTCAGTGTTTGGGGGTCTTCGATGTGAACATAGTGATATGACATGGTAGCGCTGAATCGTCCTTAGAGTTACTGTTAAAAAAACATAACATCAAACGCATCGCGCACGTAACTGCGGATGAGCACAATGTCAGAGGTAAATATGGCTAAACCAATGTTTCTTCGAAAGCTGAAAAATCGCCTTTTCTTTGCTATGGCGAAAGTCATTGCGGGTAAAGCCAAAGGGCAATACATGGCGTTCGTTGGCAAGGCGAGTTGCGCGCGGTTGTGCGACCGAATTGTGGAGTTAGGACATACGTCGGTGCTTGTGGTCACCGATAAAGCACTTCGCGACTTGGGGCTTGCTGATGAGGCTGTCGCCGGACTCAATCGCGACGGTGTGACGCTGACGTGGTACGACCAAGTCGATCCCGACCCTACTTATGCGCATGTCGAAGCCGGCGCACGAATACTGCGCGAGTCAGGCGCAACTGCCATTGTTGCGGTAGGAGGTGGCTCATCGATTGACTGCGCCAAGGTCATTGCCTTGAGAAAGTACAGCGATGGCGATATGACGAAGTGGCCAGGCATGGGGAATTCACCTGACGAAGCCGCGCCACTGTTTGTAATACCCACCACCTCTGGCACGGGTAGCGAAGCCACTATGGGCGCTGTAATTACCAATCAAACGACGCACAAGAAAGAAATTATTGGCGGTGAGGCGATCCATCCAAAAGCGGTCGCTCTCGATGCGTGTTTAATGGTGGGCCTACCAAAGCCCATCACTGCCGCAACCGGCATTGATGCACTCACCCACGGTATTGAGGCGTACATCTCGACGTGGGAGCGTGGTAATCGCACAGAAATGGGTCGTATTTCGGTGCAGGGCGTCTTTCGATGGTTGCGCTTAGCCTGCGATGAGCCTGGCAATATGGACGCACGCGAGGGCATGGCCCTGGCGGCCTACAATGCAGGAGTGGCTATTAATCAGGTCAACGTGGGTAATGTGCACGCGATTGCCCACCAACTAGGTGCCAATTTTGGAGTTCCGCACGGCCATGCTAACGCTCTCGTCCTGCCTCACGTTCTCACCCTGTATGGGGAGACCGCCGTGGAGCGGTTGGCGGAGCTCGCTGTGGCCACCGGAATTTCGGATTCAGGCCATCCAGAAACACGCGCTAGAGCATTTATTGCTGAGGTTGAGCAGCTGATTGCCGATGTTGGGATCGCGCCGACCGACGCACGTATTAAGCGTGATGCCTTCGATGCGATTGCCGAAGCCGCAATGGACGAGGGTGACGGTTATTTTTGTCCACGGCAGCTTGAGAAGTCAGAAATCCTCAATGTTCTTGAGGCGATCTCAGAATAAGCGGTACTGCTAGCCATTGGCTTGCGATGCTGACGGCTTTTTGAAAATGTTCTGAGTCTCCCTCGGAACACACAAATCCGTGGCTTGCACGGTCTAGGTGCTTGTAGGTGATTTTGCAACTTGATCGGTGCAGCCGAACCGCGAAGCGGGCGCCGTCGTCGCGTATAGGATCCCGCTCAGCGGTGATAATCAGTGTTCTTGGAAAGTGATTCAGTGATGTTCGCCGGCCAGGGAAAATACGCTCCAAGACAGGGTCCGCTGGCGCCATTGAGTCGAGGTAAGTGTCACAGAACCATCGCATATTACGCGCAGGAACCAGACCCGACTTCGCATGCTCTGTATGAGACGGTAGATCGCTAATGTAGTGTTGAGTCGCTGGGTAGATCGCAAGGCAGCCCGCAATGCCGTGGCGGTGCTGAAGTGCAAGCGTCGACGCAATTGCAATGTTACCGCCCGCACTGTCGCCCGCTAAAATAAAAAGACCGTTGTTAGGCGCAAGATTTTCGAGGTTTTCAATGACCCACTCTGTGGCCTCTAGGCAGTCGTCGTGGGCGGCGGGGAATGTGTACTCCGGCGCTAGCCGGTAGTCGATCGACACCAAGCTGCAGCCGCTCTCCACACTTAGGGCGCGACAGAATCGGTCGTGCGTCTCCAAGCTACCAATGACAAAGCCACCTCCGTGCGCGTAAATGACCATGGGCTTATCGGATTGCCCGTGATACATGCGCAGACGCACTTGACGGCCCTCAAGCTCAACGCACAAATTACTGACAGACACTGCCAGCTGAGGCTCCGCACCCCACGCCTTCTGGTGCCGCCGAAGGTAGAGGTGGCGTGCAGCCTTTGCAATCAGTCGATTAAGCAGCGACGTCATCTGCGTGAATGAACTGTGAGTTGGGGTTTGCGCGGTAGGTGTAGAGCCCTTCTGAATTGATTTCGCGCGTCACATTACCCCGCTGTAAGAGGTAGTTTAAATGCGCGATCGTTTCTCCGGTCGCTAAATGCACCTCGTGTTCCTTAAGCTCTCGATTGAACAGGTAGATAAAACACTCGGGCACAGTCTTTGATTCAGCCAGATTTTTGTAGAGAAGCGCCAGTGACTGTCTGTGGCTGTCAATAATTTGATTGAGTCGTGTTTTAGCGCCTCTAAAGGGCGATTGATGGGCCGGAAGCACCAACAGGTCCTCGGGTAAAATATCCAACAGCCGTGTATTAGAAGAAAGCCAGTATTCCAAGGGGTTGCCGTCGGGTTCCGTGGGGAAGACCGAGACGTTAGGCGTGATTCTTGGGAGGATCTGGTCCCCAGCAATGATCAATTTAAGACCTGGGCAATAAAGACATGCGTGTTCCGGTGAATGGCCCTGACCGATGACGACTTGCCAGTAGCGGTCACCAATATTAATCGTCTCAAGATCAACAATCCGACGATAGCTGTGGGGCAGCGGCGCTGACATTTTGCCAAACGTGCCAAATCGTTGCTGATACGTGCTTAGTTGCTCTTCGCTAAACCCTGCGCGCTTGTAAAACTGAAGTGCTGTACTGGGTAGATCGTCTGAGGTGTAGCTGAGTAATAGGCTGCCGTTGAGGTATTCGCTTCGCGTCATCCAGACTTCACAGTCGAATCGTTCGCAAAGCCACCCCGCCAGACCAATATGATCTGGATGGAGGTGCGTACAGATGACTCGCAAAATAGGTTTGTTTTGCATGAAGCCCGTGAACAGCGACTCCCACTGCGCTTTAGCACTGTCGAGCTTTAAGCACGTGTCGACCACGGTCCAACCTTCGGCTTCCTCTAAAAGCCAAATGTTAATGTGGTCGAGACCGCCGGGCATTGCAAAACGTACCCACCAGACACCGGGCGCCACTTCGAGCGGTTGACCATGCTCCACTGGGCTCTGCCTACCCCACGGATAGACAAGACCTCTATATTCTTCATTCACCATAGCTGTTCGGTATTCCTGTAATTAAAACGACCCTTACCCGATCGGGGTACGGCATAAGCGCGTGAGCTTGTGGAAAATACAACGACTAACTGGAGATGATACCGTGAATGCGACCCTAGAAACGACTCAACTGCGACAACTTGATCAACAGCATCACCTGCACCCATTTACTGACTTCCGTGATTATGCAGAAAACGGCGGTCGGATCGTTAGTCGCGCCGAACATGTTTACATTTATGATTCTGACGGTAACAAGATCCAAGACGCCATGTCTGGCTTATGGTGCTGCAGTTTGGGCTACAGCCAGGACGGCATTAAGCGCGCGGTTGCTGATCAGCTGATGGAGCTGCCGTTTTATAACAATTTTTTTCGGTGCTCTAATCAACCCGCTGTTGAACTGGCAACCCGACTGAGCACCATGGCGCCCGCGAACTTCAATAAAGTGTTTTTTACGAATTCGGGTTCCGAGGCAAATGACACTCAAATTAAGTTCGTTCACCGCTACTACCAGTTGCTGGGCAAGCCTGAGAAGCGGCTCATTATCAGCCGTAAAAATGCGTATCACGGCAGCACCATCGCTGCAGGATCGCTCGGTGGCATGAGCGCGATGCATGATCAGACCGAGGGTCTTGATTACATTCATCACATCGAGCAGCCCCATTGGTTCGAGCTTGGTGGCGACAAGAGTCCCGATGAATTCGGTCTTTGGGCGGCCAACGAGCTGGCTAAAAAGATTGATGAACTGGGTGAGGACAAGGTCGCTGCGTTTATTGCCGAGCCTATTCAGGGCGCTGGTGGTGTGATCATTCCGCCCGATACTTATTGGCCTGCGGTTCAAAAAGTTCTGGATGAACGCGATATTTTATTTATTTCGGACGAGGTTATTTGTGGGTTTGGCCGAACGGGGAACCTGTTTGGTTTCGAGACCTACAATACCAAGCCTGACTTGATTACGTTCGCTAAGGCCGTGACCAACGGGTACATGCCTTTAGGCGGCTGCCTGGTCAGCGACAAAGTTGCAGATGTACTTCTGGGCCACGGAGGCGAGTTTGCACATGGCTTGACGTATTCGGGTCATCCCGCCTCCTGCGCTGCAGGACTGGCAACGATGGATGTGCTAGAGCACACCGATATCATTCATCAGTCGGCTACGGTGTTGGCGCCTTACTTTGAAGCTGCGCTGCAAACACTGAGCGATCATCCTATTGTGGGTCAAGTGCGAGCAAAAGGATTACTTGCGGCGGTCGAACTGGTGAAAGACAAGTCGAGCCGTGAGCGCTTGGCACCCGAATCCGGCGCCGCTGTTTACTGTCGTGATCGAGCGATTGAGAGTGGACTCATGGTGCGCCAAACAGGAGACGCCATGATTATGTCGCCGCCCTTTGTGACCACAAAAGGTGAGATCGACGCACTCGTTGCAAAGCTTGTGGACGGCCTCGACAAGACGGCACACCATTTTGGCGCAAAATCTTAAGTTCTAGCGATCTTAAGGTCTGATTCGGCCGTATCAGCACCATGATATTGATCGAAAAAACGTGGTTTAACGCCCTCTGGTTCCAGATTACTTGGTTTAGCTGCGTGTTGGGGCGAGAAGACTGGATGCTCCTCACGGCAGCGCTTATTGCCTTCCACTATGCTGCAGTTTCAAACATTCGGTTGGAATTGCGGCGGGTCTTGCCCTCTGCCGCGTTGGGCATTGGTGTTGATTTTTCCCTCGCAGTCGCGGGCGTCTATGACTTCGGTGATGCTTTTTTCCCGCTTTGGATGGTCTGTCTTTGGCTGGTATTTCCGACGGTATTACCCCGCGCGATGGCCTTTCTGTCGGCGACTTGGTGGAGACCCATTGTGTTGGGGGCCATTGCGCCCGCGAACTACCTCGCGGGTGCCAAGTTCGGTGCAGTCGCGCTGCCGCTCGGTGATGTCACCAGCATGATGATCTTAGTGCCACTGTGGATGATCATGCTGCCACTCATGGTGCGATTTAGTCAGCGGGAGGCGCCTGCTGCGTGAGAGCACTGGTAAAGGCAGTGACGCTCGCCAGTATTATTGCGGCGTCTGCCTTTGTATCGGCCGAGCCCATGGACGATTCGGTGAGTGCCGTTATGTCGCCCAGTATCGCACTCGAGGCGTTACGCCCGTTGTCGCTGGTGGGACGATCTGAGCTCAAAGTGGCTTTTTTTAAGGTGTTTGACTCGGAGCTTTATACCCTGTCGGGTGAGTGGGAAGCGCCCGATCACTCCTTTCGATTTCTGTTGACTTACCGCCGTAATATTTCAGGCCGTTTTCTCGCAAAGCAAACGGAGAAGGAGTGGAACCATCTTGCGTTTAAAGATGCACGAAGAGCGGCTTGGGAAGCACAAGTGCTTGAAATGTGGCCTGACGTTTCCAAGGGCGACAAGATTGTATTCGATGTGGATGAGCGCGGTATCAGCCGATTTTATTACAACGGAACGTGGGTAGGGACAATCGAAGATCCTGATTTTGCACCTGCGTTTATCGCGATATGGCTGTCACCAGAAACGTCTCGGCCAGCCCACCGAGACGGTTTGCTGGCCGATTAGCGACGCTGTTGTCAGGTTTTAGTCCCAGCTAATGCCCGTTCGAATTCCGAACGTTCGTGGGCGCATGGGTCCAAAGAAATGCGACGGTAAAATACCACCATTCGCGTTGTAGCCATCCCAAGTAAACTCATCGAGCAGGTTCTCGGCGTAAGCCTGAATGTACCAATTATTGTCCGACTCGTAGCCAATACGAAGATTGGTGACGGCATAAGAGCCGATCATTCCCTCAGGATTGCCTTCCCAGCTGCCCCCGCGCTCACTTTCGTAGGACACTTCAATACTGCTCTTGAGCATGCCGTTTTGCATGGGGACGTCGACGTCCAACTTCCCTGCTGCGGTCAATTCTGGGGCCCAGAATACGCGACTGCCCTCACAACCCATGCCTTCACCACCCGGCCCGTCTAGACTGCAAATCTCATCAAGCCCGGTGGCCTCTGTATCCAAGTAGCCGACCGACAAGTAAAGGGTTGTAAAGTCGTTCATCGCCACCGTGGTTGATGCCTCAACACCAAAGCCGTCGGTCTGACCCACATTGAGCACGCGTCCGGAGAACGCATCGACCACGCCGTCATCCTCAAAGTCTACATCCACGTAGCTGATGACTTGCGCGTCTTTGTAGTCATACATAAAGGCCACAATGTCGAAGTTGCCGGCACCGTCTAAATAACTGGTTTTGAAGCCAATCTCGTAGGAGTCCATCTCCTCTGGCTTGAAAGAGCCGGGCAAATAGCCATCACCCTGGGTAATGCCCGTTTCATAGGCCGGAGGATTGCCGCTGGAATCTTCAATCCAGAAACTACCAAAACCGCCAGACTTGAAGCCTTGTGTGTAGTTGGCAAACACCATCGCCTCGTCAGTGGGCGTCCACGTCAGTGCCACTTTTGCCGTCGTGTCACTCCATGACTTCGAGTCTTCGATATACTCGGCTGTGGCGAAACCATAGGTGAAATAGGGACCGAGGTAACTGTCAGGCTCCGGCACGAGAATACCAAAGTCCTTGTCGTCTTTGGTGTATCGAAGACCTAAGGCGAGATTAAGCGTGTCAGTCAGATCGTGATCAAGACTGACATAGGCCGCCCAGCCGCTGTATTTTCCTTTGAGCATACCGGTCTCGACCAAGTTGCCATCAGCACTGGGGTAAAAGTCGGTGTAATAATCGGAGCAGCCGCTGTAGAACTCGTAGCCATAGTACTCCGCGTAGTAGTTAAGGTAGTACTGGCACATGAGGTCTTCGGAGCCAATCGCAGCGAATTCTGCGTCGAGATCCTCATCGTAGTACGAGACGCCGGCATACCAGCCAAGAGGGCCTTCATCGTTGCTGGTCAAACGCAATTCTTGCTGAAAGTACTGACCCGACTGTTTGAATTGGAAGTTATTGACGTTCAACGGCGTACCGTCGTAGTCCTCGGTGTAGTAGTAGTCGTGATCTTTATAGCCTGTATTGGAGGTGAGGGTGGCAAAGCCTAGATCGTAATCGACAAAAACGCCGACCGTAAGCAGTTCACCTTCATCGGTCTCGCCAGACCCTATGTCGGAGTCAAGTTGCTCGCTGTTTCCGCTGATGGTCGTGTCATCGACGATGTAGCCGTCGAACGCTTCCCAAATATCGCCACTGTCGATGGCGCGGTACATGCTGCCGGATTGATTACGATCTTCATAATCGACTACGGTCTCGACACTGAGCTTGTCCGATTCAAAAGAGGTGGACCAGCGGATCGCCCACTTTTCGTGTTCGATTTCGTCGCGCCCGGAGAAGACATTTTTTGCGAAGCCGTCTTCCTTTGACGAATATCCGGCTAAGCGCATAGCAAAAGAGTCATTGACGGGAATATTAACAGCACCCTCAAACACGGCATGCCCTCGTTGGCCAATATCGAAATCGATATAGGCATCAGAGGCACCAATTTCTGCTTTACGGGTGTGGACACTGAATGCACCGCCAATCGAGTTCCGGCCAAAAAGGAAACCTTGGGGGCCGCGTAAGACTTCGGCGCGCTCCACGTCGAATAGGCTTGTCACTGCTGAGCCGTTTCGGCCTTCGTAAAGGTCGTTTTTAAAGAAGGCCGATGAGGGGTCGCCGCCGACACCGAAATCCTGTGTTCTGACGCCGCGAATACTGACCGCGTCGATGTAGGAGTCTTGCGAGTTCCCGCTCACTCCTGGCGTATAGGCGATCAGATCTTTGACGTCGTTGAGGTTCGTGTCTTGGATAAACTCACCCGACAACGCAGAAATCGCAAGCGGAACGTCCATAACGCCCTGTTCACGCTTGGTCGCCGTTACGATGACTTCCTCGAGTGTTTGAGCTATCGCGGGCGCAGTTCCAACGAGCGCTGCTGATACAGCCAGGGGTAAAATAAGTCGCGAACTGGGTTTCGCACTTAATATTTTCGCCATGGGGGTTTCCTCGCAATTGTGGGTAAGACACGGCACTTCTAAGCGTCATAAATTCTGTATAGACACGATTAGTATACTCAGGCGCTAGTCTAAGGGAACCCCTAAGCGCTGCAGCTCTCGGACCATGGGCGCAAGCTCTGTTTCGTAGCGTCGCCACCGGCCAATAGAGCGTGTGTGGGCCGGTTCTCTTACCTGCACCGAGCTGGCTGTAGCAACACCTGCACTACTCTCATGGAAATTCAAGCAGGCGTCTTCCCAGGGGAGGCCCAAGGACGCGATAAGTGCCCGTGCATTGGGCTCTAAGTCTTGTGCTGTATCCTCGTACCGAACGTCGATGATGCGGCCCGGAAACTCGCCTCTAAAGTGCGTCATTAGGTCTCGATATCGCGCATGATGCCTTGCCATTTCTTCTTGCTGGTACGAGTGAAGATAGGCGTCCGCAAACAATTGCTTAAAACTTGCAAAACACGCATCCATAGGCCCTCTCACGAGGTGAACAATCTTAGCGTTCGGGAGTGCGGCAAGGATCAGCGGTATGTTGAGGTAGTTCACTGGAAGTTTGTCTACGAAGAACGGCGACTTGCCCCGCTGCTTGGCAGTAGATCGCAGATACATTTGGCCGATTTGAGCCGGATCCACTGAGGCCGCTGCGCGAAACAACGCTTCAGAAAAGCGTTTTGCGTCGGAGTGACGACTGGCCCTTCTGACGGCGAGACCAAATTGCTGCAGCTCGCCGGCCGACAGTACGGCTGAATGACTGGTGATGACGCGCTCGATCAGTGTTGTGCCGGTTCGAGGTTGGCCCAGCACAAATATTGGTGATGAGTCGTTTGAGCCTGGCGCGCATTGGGATAACCAGTCTGCGGTGTAGGTGGCTTTAATGGCCTCAAACATGTCGATTTCATCCGACTCATTAAACTCGATTGTGCCTCTTCTCGCGGCTGCTCCCCGTGTGAAAGCCTCAAATGCAGATGGCCAGTCCCCCAGATCCTCACTTTCCTTACCAATCGCGTAGTGAAAAAAGCTCTTGGATCGCGCCGATTGTCGGCCGGACCTGATCAAGGTTTGCATGGTCTCGATGTGAGCATTGTTTTCGGCTTTCACCGAATTGGCGAGGCCCCAGTGGCATTGGGCGCTATTGGGTTCAAGGTCAATGGCTCGCTTAAAGAGGTGGACCGCGTCATCAATCTTTCCCAGAAACACGCGTACATTACCGAGGTTCATGAGTGCAGAAGGACTCTTAGGAACCATTTGGTGGGCGCGCTCGAAGAAAATTTCGGCAGCTTCGTACTCCCCCAAAGAGTTTAATACCGTGCCTGTCAGCTCTATCACTAAAGGGTCACTGGGCTGAATGCGTCGCACTTCTTTAAGTGCCGCCTCGGCCGCTGCAATTCGTCCCTCACCCACATTGAGTTTGGCCAAATGCGCCCATGCCGCTGCGTGATCTTTATCAAGTTTTAAAACGGACTTGAAGGCTTGGTGAGCTACCTGGCGTTGCTTGCCTTCGAGTGCGACCAAGCCAACCAGGAAGTGAGCCGACGCTTGCGCCTGATCTTTTTCAAGTGCCTGCTTACACGCCTCACCCGCCGTGGCAAGATCACCCCGATTCAGTGCCGCAAAGCCGTCAGAAAGTGTCAGCAAGGGCACGCCTACAGGCCTCCTTGGTAGGCAATGAGGGGGTCGGTATCCGGATCGCCAGACCAGTGTGAAAGCGCTTCCATGAACAAGAAGAACAGCTCTGCTTGAGAGCTGATGTCGAGCTTGGCATACGCGTGTTTGCGATGCAGCTTTACGGTTTCAATGGAAATACCTAATTTTTCTGCAATTAAGCGAGTGTTATGCCCTAAGAGCACGAGTTCGACGACTTGTCGTTCTCTGCGGGTTAGAACACTCGCACCAAAGGCGGCGAGTGATCGATGCATTCGTTCTCGAAGCGTTGTGTGCTTTTGTGCCTCCAGCACCTCGAGGTAGTGTTTCTGACATAAGGCTGCGGTCAGCTCGTAAATGCCAGACAACCGTTTTACATCGGATTTTTTAAAGCGCGCACCGCCGGTGGTTAATCCGATGGAGATATTGACGAAGTTATCGTTGGCAAGGTGAATCAGAAGGCCACACTCGTCTTCATAACCGCAGTTTTTATACCAGTTTTTATAGTATTCGGAACTGCGAAAACTGGAGGGAGCAAGGTCGGTTAGCCGAAAGACGCCAAACTGTTTGTCATAGGCCGCAGCCCGATAAAATGGGTCGAGTAAAAATGGACCGCTTAAATACGTGGTCAGCGCACTTTCTGGCTGACCGGCAAGTGGCCTTGCAAAGCTTATGGTGGGCAGCTCTTCTTGTCCGTAAACTATCACCGTTGCGTCGTCAGCACCGGCAAGGTCGCAGAGGATGCTTGCGATTGCAGGCACAAAGTCGTCGGTCCCCAGTTGGGTAATGGCACGCGCAAATTCGGTGGTAATGGCTGATATTTTGGACATGTATTTATTTAAATTTAATCAATGAAAGGGTGTTTTTAGGTCGGTGTTAAGCGCCTGCAAGCACAATAGCACTGACTACTGCGATCGAGAAAAGGAAACGTTACGAGCGACGTGGTAAAACATCGAATGAGTCGGCACCTGGTTGAGATAGCACATGAGCTTGCGATGGGTTTATGGCTTTTTTTCCACCGAGTGCTCACCGAATAACAAGCTGTATGAGCACTGTAATGGGTAAAGGACAACAGTATGGATTTTGAACTGAGCGAAGAGCAGCGCGCCTATGTGGCGAGCGCCCGAGAATTTGCACGGTCCGAGTTTAGGCCTCACGCGGCGCAATGGGACCAGGCGGCTATTTTTCCAAAAGACGCATTAAAAGCCGCGGGTGGTTTGGGATTCATGGGAATGATCGTGCCCGAGGCGGCTGGCGGCCTTGGCATGACGCGCCTTGATGCGAGTTTGATCGTGGAGGAGTTGGCAAGAGGCTGTACCACGACCGCGGCTTTCCTAACCATCCACAACATGGCGTCCGCCATGATCGGCAAATATTGCCAAGCGTCGGTGGTTGACACGTGGTGCCCTGGTTTGACGTCGGGTGAAAGGCTTGCGTCGTATTGTTTGACTGAGCCGGGTGCCGGTTCCGATGCGGCGTCACTTCGAACCACGGCAAAACGAGACGGCGACGTGTATCGCCTTTCGGGCACCAAAGTTTTTATTTCAGGGGCGGGTGACACAGATGTTTTAGTCGTTATGGCAAGAACCAAAGACGAAGGTTCTCGCGGCATTACCGCTTTTTTAGTTCCTGCTGATCTCGACGGAATCAGTTACGGAAAAAAAGAAGACAAGATGGGCTGGAATGCGCAACCCACGCGGCAAATTAATTTTGATGATGTTGCGGTACCAGCGGTCAATCGGCTGGGTGAGGAAGGTCAGGGCTTTTCAATTGCAATGGAGGGGCTGGATGGCGGCCGTATTAACATTGCGACGTGCTCGGTCGGTACCGCTCAGCAGGCGATTGTTGATGCGGTGGACTACGTCCAAAACCGAGAGCAATTCAACACGCGGATCGCCGATTTTCAGCATACGCAGTTTCAGATCGCCGACATGCTCACCGAGCTTGTCGCGGCGCGTCAGATGATTCGTTTGGCGGCGAGTAAGCTTGATCACCAGGATCCAAACGCGACCACGTACTGTGCAATGGCAAAACGATTTGCCACTGATGTTGGCTTCAAAGTGTGTAACGATGCGCTTCAATTGTTTGGTGGGTACGGCTACATACGTGAGTACCCTATGGAACGCTACGTGAGAGACACACGTGTTCACCAAATTTTAGAGGGCACCAACGAGATTATGCGAGTGATTATATCCCGACAAGCGCTCATGGGTGGCGCACTGGAGGTCATCCAATGAGCGTCAGTCCGAGTGAGAAGGTTGAAGTGGCGATAGCGGACGGCATTGCCACAGTGACGATTAATAACCCGGGTGCGAATACTTGGGATCTTGAAAGTTTGCCCGCGCTTGAAGCGGTCGTTCATGCGCTTGACGCCCGATCAGATATCAGAGCGCTGGTCATTACCGGTAAGGGTGAGAAGTTTTTTTCTGCTGGCGCAGACCTTAACCAATTTGCGGGTGGGGATCCCGTTGCAGCCGGCGCAATAGCCGATGCATTTGGTCGCGCTTTTGAGGCCTTATCAGATTATCGCGGTGTCTCGATCGCCGCTATCAATGGTTATGCTATGGGCGGTGGATTAGAGGTGGCTTTGGCCTGCGATATTCGAATTGCAGAGCGCCACGCCTCACTGGCTTTGCCGGAAGCAAAGGTGGGCCTGCTCCCCTGTGCCGGTGGTACACAGCGGCTCGCTCAACTGGTCGGCGAAGGCTGGGCGAAGCGTATGATTCTCTGTGGTGACCGCCTTGCTGCCGATAAAGCCCTGTCAGTCGGTCTCGTGGAAGAGGTCGTTGAATCAGGCGAGGCGCTCAGTACCGCCATGGCTCTGGCGACCAGCGCCTCGGGCCAAAGTCCAACGTCTATTGCGGCCTGTAAACGACTGATCCACTCGGCGAGAGACGTCTCTATTGGAACCGGTTTGATCGCGGAGCGTGATGAATTTGTGGCACTTTTTTCAACAGAAGATCAGAAAGAGGGCGTGAATGCTTTTTTAGAGAAGCGCGCCCCAGAATGGAAAAATAAATGAGTGACGTCGTGTTAGTTTCAACCATTGGTGAGGGTGACCGCCGGGTCGGTCGTTTGACCCTGAATACCCCTCGGATTCTCAACTCGCTTGATGCCGAGATGATCGAAATCATGCTGGCGAAGCTGCTTGAATGGGCCGAGGATGACTCGATTGCCGCGGTTTACATTGACGGCGAGGGAGAGAAGGCCTTTTGTGCGGGTGGAGACGTGCACGAGCTACGCCGGTCGTCTATGGAGAATCCGGGCGGTCCTTGCACTTACGCGGAAAACTTTTTTGCGCGCGAGTACCAAATGAACTATGTACTCTTTACCTACCCAAAGCCCGTTATTTGTTGGGGTCACGGTGTTGTGATGGGCGGCGGCATGGGCGTCATGGCCGGTTGCAGTCATCGCGTGGTGAGTGAGCGCACGCGCATTGGTATGCCTGAAATTACGATTGCGCTGTTCCCAGATGTCGGTGGCAGTTACTTCCTGAATCGAACACCCGGCATGATAGGGCGATTTTTGTCACTGACCTCCGCGCATATCAATGCGACTGACGCGCTTTACGCGAATCTCGGCGATGTGTTTTTGGCGCATGAGCAGCGTCACGGCGTCATAGAGGCGCTCGCTAAAGGGCCCTGGGCCGATGACCCAGCGGTGAATACCGCGATTGTTGACGATATTTTAAGCATGGAGGCCGCGCTCGATCAGCCGCTGGGCGTGATCGAGCCGCTGATGCCCCAGATCAATGCGCTGATGGCAGGCGATGATCTCAATGATATTGCGGATCGATTGCTGGGGTATGAAGGCGACAATGTCTGGCTTCAGAAAGCGCGTGATGGCTTTGCCCACGGCTCTAAACTGGCCGCCTGTTGGATCTTTCGACAGCTCAACGAGTCAGCGAATTATTCGCTTAAAGAGGTCTTCGATACCGAGCTTCGCTTAGGCGCTAATATTATGCGGCATCCCGAATTTGCCGAGGGTGTCAGGGCGCTACTTGTCGACAAAGATCGCCAACCAAAGTGGCAATTTGCCACGGTTCAGGACGTACCAATTGACGTGCTTGAGTCCTTCTTCGCTGAGCCTTTAGGCGCACCCAATATGCACTATCCCTGGTAGTAAGTACTCGCACTCAACATTGGAAGACACATGAAGACAATCGCTTTTATTGGTCTGGGTAACATGGGCGGGCCCATGGCTAAGAATCTTCTTAAGGCAGGCTGGTCGGTCAGTGCCTTCGATTTGTCGGCGCCGGCATTAGCCGATGTTGTGAGCGCAGGTGCGCGCGCCGCTGTGTCCGCGCGTGACGCGACGACTGATGTTGATGTGGTGTTATCGATGTTGCCGGCGGGGCAGCATGTCGAAGCCGTGATGTTAGGTGATGACGGATTATTTGCTCACCTCCCTGACGGTACGCTTGTCCTGGACGCGAGTACGATTGACGCGATGACAGCGAGAAAGCTGCATGCGGCAGCAAGTGAGGCGCAGCTCGCCTTCATGGATACACCCGTCTCGGGTGGCGTTGCAGCGGCTCAAGCGGGAACGCTTGCGTTTATGTGCGGCGGTGCGTCTGATGCGTTCTTGCGTGCTAAAGCAGTCCTTAGCGCCATGGGTGACGAGAATAAAATTTTCCATGCGGGTTCCGAAGGCGCCGGCCAGGTCGCCAAGGCTGCCAATAACATGTTGCTCGCTATTCACATGATCGGCACCTGTGAGGCGCTTGCTATCGGTGCGGCAAATGGGCTCGATCCTGCTGTTCAGTCGGAGATCATGAAAGCGAGCTCGGGCAATAATTGGTCGTTACAAGTTTATAATCCATGGCCGGGTGTCATGCCGGGCACGCCAGCCGAAAACGACTACGTGCCGGGGTTCATGGTTGACTTGATGGTGAAAGACTTGGGTCTTGCCGCGGAGCTTGCGAGGCAGTCTGAGGTCGACGCCGAGTTTGGCGAAAAGGCGCGCACCATTTATCAGGCACTGCAGAAACGCGGTTTCGGACGCAGTGACTTCTCCGTTGTATTGAAGTCGGTGCTGAATTCGCTCGACTAAACGACGTCTTCTCCACTGGCCAAAAGCGGTGCGGCGTCGAGATCATCGGCATCCATCATTGCGGCAACACGCTCTAAGGAGGCCACAATCGAGTGTTGCTCCCACGACGCTAACCGGCTGAAGCGATCCACAAAGCTGTCTTGTAATGGTTTAGGTGCAGAGCTTTTGAGTGTTTGACCTGCCTCAGTCAGCGTTACGATGACTCTTCGGCGATCCACAGAAGACCGCACACGATTCACGAGACCGTTGCGCTCTAGGCGATTTAAGATCGTGGTCACCGTCGCTAAACTCAAGCTCACTGCTTTGGCAACGTCTGAGACGGTTGGGTCCTTTAGGTCACCGACGGCTTTAATAATGACCAGTTGAGGCGTGGTCAATCCCGTCTTTTTGCCCAGCTTCCTCGAATGTAGATCGGTGGCACGAATGATGCGCCTTAGCGCGACGAGTACGTGATCTGGTAAGTCCATCGATTGCATATCGAAAAGCTTCACTTTTGGGGGGCATAGTCTAATACTTTGAACCCAAAGTATTCAATTGAACGCAGGCACATTCTGTCATCTTTGGCATCTTTGTGGCGTAATACTCAGATGGAATTTAATCAACCGTTTCTTCAGTTGCCTTGGCGCTTTGACGCAGCGCGTCTTGCCGAAGAAGTGCGATTATTGCCGTCTGCTTTTTGGTTAGACCATCCTTCCGGCCTACCCGGGAATTCGGCAGTTCCACTCGTTTCCGTGAATGGCGAAATGAACCACGCGTTTGATGGCGCCATGCAACCGACTAAAGCACTTACGTCCAGTCCTTACCTTAATCACGCTGTTGCGTCCTTTGGTGAGGTAGTGGCGCGTTCGCGGTTGATGCGTCTCGAGCCGGGTGCGCAGGTCGCAGAGCATGTGGATTTTAATTATCACTGGGTCAGCCGAGTGCGGATTCACGTCCCCATCATTACCGACCCAGGTGTCCTATTTTATTGCGGTGACGAGTCGGTGCACATGGCCGAAGGTGAGAGTTGGCTGTTCGATTCGTGGCGACGCCACCGCGTGGTAAACGACAGCAGTGTCTCGCGCGTGCATCTTGTTATTGATTTGGCCGGTTCCTCGCGATTTTGGCGCACCGTTCGTGAGGCATCGGAGCTGGAAGCAATAGACGTGCCCTTCGACGAGAGTCCCATTTCAAATTTGCGCACGGAACAGTTTCCCGTCGCGCCCGTAATGGCGCCGGGGGAGATGCTTGCGATCGTCGAGCAACTGCTGAGTGATTGCGAGGCCAATCCCGACAACAATCCGGAGATAATGAAGCGTTACCGCCACCTCCTTCTCGATCTCGTTCATGATTGGCGCGAGATCTGGAGTCTCCATGGCTTTGCCGAGACGGCGTTTGCGCACTATCGGCAGATACTTCAACGGACCGCATCGCAACTGGCGCCCGATCCAAGGGTACTGGTCACGGCATCGAATAAGGTTGGGATTAATCCTGTGATTAACCAGCGAATTTTAGCGGCCGCGCTACGGCCGCGGCGAGTGGCTGAATTCAGTCCCGCGGGTACCCCAGCAGCCTGAAGTCGTCAGCGTAAAACGCCTCGAGCTCTTTAACAAAAGCGGTATCTGAATAGAGTGCCGGCTTCTCATTTTGCGTCACGTTTTGTGGTTTCGAAGGTTCCGCTGAAACCCCTAGGTGACTGCAAATTTGCGCTAAGTCAGCGTCTAAGGATTCGTAGCGTCCGATGAACGACATGGCGATCTGCCCGTCTTTATCGGTCAGGAGGTCAGTCTGAGGTCTGACCAACACGCGCTTTCTGAAGCGTTCAAATTGAAATGCGCGCTTCGACCAGGCCACCGGATCCTGTGAGTAGCTGCTGTCAGTTCGTGCTAAAAACGCACACACTGACATAAAGCGTTCAATCGGGTGTCTCACAAAGGCAACACGGAAATAAGACTTGGTCGTTGTTTCACCTATCGAGTGACACAGTTGCTGATAAGAAATATGGCCATGCCCGATATTTGCAAGCGCTTGAATAGGGGACTGCATTTGGGCGGTGAGCATTTGTTGCTCCCAATCCTCGTCACCAAGAAACGGCCTCAATACCGCTCGAACGGCATGAGTTCCCGTTTTAGGCACCGCAAAAAATATGAATTTACGCGAGCTTGAGAAGATCACTGCGTTCAGTCGATCTGATATTCATTGAGTAACTCGCTACCTAGCGCCTCTTTGAGTGGTGCCAAATAGTGCTCAAAGTTCTTCCACTGCTCAAGCCCAGAGGTGTATATGGGTTGTCGCACTTGCTCCGCACTGGGTGTCCGTACCGTACGTTCTGTTTTATGAAACTCAAGGCAGGCAGACTCAAATTCGAGACCACAATAGTCCAATATTCGGTGGACCTGAGTTTCTAAATCAGCAACGACGTCCTCGTGGTTTACCCGTAATACGTGTCCGGGTAAGACAGCATCCCAGTGCGCCATCAGCCGAACGTATTCTTTGTAGTATTCGCCAATTTGACTCAGCCCGTAAGAAAATTCCTGCCCTTCACCAAACAGCTGCTTGTAACCGCTAAAGCAACAGGCCATAGGATGGCGCCGAGCATCGATGATTTTTGCGTTTGGTAGGATCAGCTTGATGAGTCCAATATGGAAAAAATTGTTAGGCATCTTGTCGATAAACAGCTGGCCTGATCCGCGGTAAATACGTGTTTGATCGATAAATTGCGTGCCAAACTGAGCGAACAAATCGTTATCGAGATCGCCTAAAATAGCCGGATAACGCGGAGTCCCGTCCTGATCTGCGTCGCGACCCCGCAAGCGCTTTGCAAGATCGAGAACATTATGCAGCTCCATGGTGCCATCGACCTGCGAGTGAGAGGCCAGTATTTGCTCAAGTAGCGTCGATCCAGCTCGCGGTAAGCCGACGATAAAAATCGGGTCGATATTTTGCACGCCAACGTGTTGTCGACTTTCAAAGAGCTCGCTTGTGCAGACGTCAATTTGCGCTTGCACGCGTTTTCTCAGTTGAACCGGGTCGTAGTGCGTTGTTGGGAGCTTGAGCGAATTCCCGCGATCGTAATAGCTAAAAGCGTCGTCAAAGAGGTTTTTGTCTTCAAGGGCCTTTCCGAGTGCAAAACAAATTTGCACTCTGTCGAGCGTCGATAGTGCGTCGCTCTCTTCTATTTTCTGCATGGACGCTATTTCATCATCATCGAAGCGATAAGACTTTGTATTCGCAAGCGACCAATAACTGTCACCGTGTGCGGGTTTTAGCGCAATACATCGCTGGAAGGCGGCAACCGCATTTTCTCGTTCACCAATCGCGTTGAAAATATGACCCTGACTGATAGGAATGAGATGGTCAGCGGGGGCGTTATTGGCAAGTTGGGCGTACAGGTCTTTGGCTTCCTCAATATTTCCCACGGCAAATGCCGCGGCCGCATACGCTCGTTTAATTTCACCGGTGTCGGTTGGCGCGTCTTTGTTCAGTGAAGCGGCAATGTCAAAGGCCGAGTGAAAACGCTGGCGTCGCATCAACACGTGAAAGAGCTGAAGTCGTGCAGGGATCATTTTGGGCTGAAGCGCGACCAGTGTCTCGAGTAAAAACTGTGCCTCATCTAAAATATTTTTCCGGGTGAGGACCTCGGCTAACAGCCTCATTCCCTCCGGGTGGGTCTTGTTGTCTCGTAAAAAGTGCTTAGCAAGGCGCTCGGCGTCTTGCACTTTGTTGTTGGCGAGGTAGCTAATGACGGTTCTCAATTCGGGCGGCAGTGACCTTAAAAAGTCCAGTTGAGCCGCTGCAGCCTCCGCCGATGAGGGGCTAAACTTCCGGCGCAGGGGAATAAGGAATTGCCAACACTGCATCAATGCCGGGTCAAGCTCCACAGCACGCTCGGCTGCCGCATGTGCGAGTTTGGGTTCATTAATCGCCAGAGCAACCGTGGTCATCTCCTGAAAGGCGCGCGCGTGATCTGGGACGTCTGAGGTAAGCGACTGTAGACTTTGCATGGCTTCATCATTGCGACCTTGCAAGCGCAACAGTAAGCAGGCGAGATACCGAACGTTTGGATCGTCTGGATGCGTCGTCGTGAGATCGACAATAATACGGTTGGCCGCGTCGAGGTCTTTATTCACCAGAGCTTGTTGTGCGTCTATTAATTGCTGAGAGATGTCACTCATAGCGTTACTAGTTACCTATATGTGGCGTTACCGATGTGTTGTCCCTGTTTTGCAGACAAAAAAAGGGGTGACGTAGTGTCACCCCTTTTTGGGTTTGCTTCAAATAATGGTCTAGAAGCTATAGCTCAATCTCAGACCCATGGTGCGCGGACGCATCATTGATGATTCAGGCGTGTACTTGCCTGCAGGCTGGACAACATAGCCTTCTTCGCTGGTGATGTTGTTGACGTAGAGCTCGGCCGTCCAATTGTCCCGGCCATAACCTACGCCCACATTCATCGACAGTGCTGAATCATTGATGTAACGCGAGTTTGAGGGGAGTCCCAAGCCGTTTGAACCTTCGATAGTACCGAAAGTACCGCCTTCATTTCGGATGCTTACGCCCGATGAAGTGCCATAGGCCATGCCTTGGGTGTCTTCCATAAAGGCTGCGCTTCCAGCAACACCACTTACGCTGCTACCTCTGTAGACCATAGCGGCATTAAACCAGGCGTCACCGCCGTTCCAGCTAAAGTCATATCGCGCTCGGATGTTTCCTGAGAGCGAAGGTGAAAGTGGCAGTTCAGAGCCCACCGGTACAGCGACGCCTTGGAGCTGGTCGTTAATGCGCGTCAGCTCGGTATCTAAGTAACTTACCGCGCCGGCCAGCGTGAGATTGGCTGAGGCCATCAGGACAAAGTCCATGTCGATGCCTCGCGTTTCCGCGTCTCCCACGTTCTCCATGAATACCAAGAAGGCGACGTTTGACGGATCAAAACGAGAGACTTGAAGGTCGGTAATCTCGGTCTGATAACCCACAACGTTCAACCGGAGCCGACCGTCCATGAGCTCGGACTTTATACCGATCTCCATGTTCTCTAGCGTGTCAGTTTTCGCGACCGCTGGAACCACATAGCCCGCGTAAACGCCGGTTTGATTGGTGGCCAGCTGACCGGCATTACGGTTTTGCGTTGCAGGACGATAGCCCTCCGAGTACACGCCGTAAATCATAATGTCGTCAGAAAGCTGATAATCAAGCGATGCGCGAATAATGACGTCATCTTCTTTGGTCACACCATTTTTGTCGATTGATGAGATGTCTACTCGTCCATCTTGAATGGCTGCAAGCGTTGCCGCGTTATCACCACCACCTCGGAACATCTCTTTAACACCGCCGCCGTAGGTATCGGCCGCCCCCGGGTAGTTATTAAGCGCTAGGAACTCAGCTTCTGTAAGTGTGCCTGAGTTAAGTCCACCCAGCGCCAGGAAGCGGTCAGTTGGGCTGTTGGAGAAGCGGTGACTGTTACAGAAGCCGTCACCGACACCGCCACCACCGTTACCGCCATAACGACAACCGAAGCTGAAGTTTGAGGCGCCGCGAAGCTGCGTTTCAAGCTCATAGCTTCGTGCACTAAAGGTCGCAGTCAGGTTGTCGTTGATGTCAAACGCCACCTGTCCGAAGAACGCAAATTCTTCTTCAGTCCGCGTGTAGTCGTTAAAGAATGTTGTATCGACACCGGTCGGACCGACCTGATTCGTACCCGCAACGCCGGGAATTGTGACGTTTGCGAGTTGGTACGGTGACTGCGCGTTTGCGCCGTAATAATTCACCTGGAACTCACTGAACGCATCGCCACTGGATTTGTACTGGAACTCACCAATCGTATTGGTGGTCACTTCACCCATGTAGATGCCCGCCAGGAAACGCACCCGGTTGTCAGGGTCAGTGCTGACGCGAAGCTCGTGCGTAGTTCGCTCGTTGCTTGATGTGTCACGGTACATTTTCGTTGGATCAAAACAGGTGTTCTGTTCCACTGAAGTGTCCGCGGCGTAGATGTTTCCGCTACACAGGTAGTACGTAATATAACCGCCACCATTGTTGTAGTGCGTGTAGTCAATCAGTGAATCGATTTCGCGATCCAGGTAACCGCCCGCATAAACGACATCGAGGCCGGCTATTCGACCTTCAAGCGTCAGCGTTGTTAGGTCAAATTCATCGTTGTTGGTTTCAGCGATGTATTTGGCCTGCTTGTCGCGGCCAAGGCTTGGATCGATCAGGAACGAGCCGTCAACATCCAAGTCTTGTGACGTGTGCTGAACGAGAGCACTCCAGTCGTCGTTGATATCCCACTTGAAACCTGCTCTGTAGCCCGCATAGATGGCTTCGTTCTGATCTTCGCCAGCAACATCATTGTTACTCGTGCTGCGTATCTCGGTCAGCGGGAAGTCGCCAAAGTAGGGGCCGTAACCGATCGAGTTTCGATCTACTACTTCGCCCGCGGGGGTGAAAGTTGATTGAATGTTATCGATCCAGCCGCCCTGCGTGTTGCTGTAACCGACAAAGCGTAAGGCCATGTTGTCACCGATAGGCAGGTTGACCATGCCCTCGATGTTGTTACTGCCGGCACCACCGGTTGTGTTTGCAAAACCAGCATCAATGCGCGCTTCGGTCTCGCCGATAATGGGCTTGTTCGTGATCATGCGGATCGTGCCCGCTTGTGAGCTTGCACCGAACAGTGTGCCCTGTGGCCCTGACAGCGTTTCGAGCCGCTCAATATCGGTGGCGTAGACATCGAGGTTTCTAGCACCGAGTGATACTGGTATCTCGTCGACATAGAGGGCAACGCCAGGCGCTGAGCCTTGCGCCAGTGCAACTGTTGCGCTCGATTGCTCTGTCGCTGAACCGCGAATATAAATTTCTTTGTTGCCCGGACCAATGCCGGCATCGACGACGTTGGGCAGGAAGTTAACGTAATCATCAAAGGTCATGATGCTTTGTGCGCGGAGGCTGTCGCCCGAGAGTGCTTGAACCGACACAGGAACATCCTGAGCATTCTCGGCTCGCTTAGTGGCGGTGACGACCACCTCTTCCATCATGGCACTTGCGCCGCGATTTGTCTGTGCAAAGGCTGTTGACGCTAAAGCCGGGGTCAGCACCGCGGCAACGGCTAGCGATAGAGGCCGCTTGCCAAACTTTTTGGTGAGAAACATAGAGCTCTTCCATTTTTTTAGAGTGGTGGAAAGATTCTAGCTCAAAGTATTTAAATGCTCCACCCCGTTAGTAAAAACAACAAGTCATTGGTTTTATTGATAAAATTTAATAAAAATGTAAATTTTCAATGGTTTAAATGCTTTTCACCCTTTTGATTCGGAGGTGGCACGCTTCTTTGCGCGTAGCTGATACACTTTGAATTCACGTTAATAAGTAACTTTCCTATGCCGAAGTTGTCCGACCGCGGCTTTGTTATCGACAAAGCCGTTTTCATACCCTCCATTATTTTCCTGCTGAGTTCGGTGCTGCTAGTACTCGCCCTTCCCGAGGCCAGTGACGCGGCGTTTGCCGACTTGCAAAGTACGATTGTCACGAATGCCAGCTGGTTTTATGTGCTGGTCATGGCGATTCTTTTATTTGCAGTCTGCGTTCTCGCGCTGTCGCGTTACGGTGAAATTCGATTGGGCCCTGATAACTCAAAGCCCGAATACAGCCTGTTTTCATGGCTCTCTATGCTCTTTGCGGCCGGCGTCGGAATAGGACTCATGTTCTACGGTGTTGCGGAGCCCGTCGTTCACTACTTAAGGCCGCCGATAGGCGAAGGTGCGGCGGTTGGCGGTGTTCGTCAGGCCATGAACTTGACGTTTTTGCACTGGGGATTCAACGCGTGGTCGACCTACGCAATGATGGGCCTTGTTCTCGCATACTTTTCGTATCGTCGAGGACTACCGCTGACCCTGCGTTCAGCGTTTTATCCCATTATTGGTGACCGCATTCACGGCCCTATCGGGGCGTCAATCGACGTCTTTGCCATTGTCTGCACGACGTTTGGTATCTCTACAAGTTTAGGACTGGGAGTCTCACAGCTCAATACAGGACTGAACTACTTATTTGATGTGCCAATCACCGGGACGATTCAGTTCGCGCTGACGATGGGGATTATGGCGCTGGCCGCGGTGTCGGTTGCACTGGGTCTTGATACCGGTATTAAGCGTCTTTCAGAGATCAATTCTTATCTCGCCATTTCACTTTTGTGTTTTATTCTTGTGGCCGGCCCTACCGTCCTCATTCTCAGTGGTGCGCTGGAGAATTTCGGTCACTATTTTGCCAGTTTGATCCCCACCTCTTTCAACTTGTTTGTCTACCAGGACACTGATTGGTTAGGTGGCTGGACTATTTTTTATTGGGGCTGGTGGATTAGTTGGACGCCGTTCGTCGGAATTTTCATTGCTCGAATTTCTCGGGGTCGAACCATCAGAGAGTTCCTGATCGGTGTCACTGTCGTGCCCACGTTGTTTGTCGTGTTGTGGATGAGTGTTTTTGGGGGGAGCGCTATTGAGCTGATTCAGGGCGGCGAACAAGCCTTTGGCGAAGCGGTGGCGTCCGATCAGCCCTTAGGTCTTTTCCTTTTCCTAGACTACATGCCGGGCACGATGATTTTGTCGGTGCTCAGCCTCGCGATGATCATTATTTTCTTTGTAACGTCAGCCGACAGCGGCGCGCTTGTCTTGAATATGATGGCGTCTGGCGGTGTGGACGATACGCCGCCGTTACAGCGCGTCCTGTGGACCGCAATTATTGCGGCCGTTTCGGCAACATTGCTGATTAACGGGGGTTTAGATGCGCTTCAAACGGCGACGATCGCCAGTGCGCTCCCGTTCTCTTTCGTGCTGCTGGGTGCATTGTGGGGATTACAGCGATCGCTGAGATCAGAAGTGTCTGTCATGAACGTGCGGGCCCCTGCAAGTTTTGACTCCGATAGTGATACTGACTGGCAGTCACGGCTCAAGGCCTTGCTCAAGGAGCCGTCAAATAAAAATGTTCTAACGTTTCAGCGTGAGGTCGTACTACCAGCGCTTGGCACGTTTGCGACCGAGCTTTCAAATAACGGTGTGAACGCGAGCGTGATTGACACCGTGAGCGAAGAGGGCAGTGTCGAGCTAACGATCACGGCAGGTGATGAAATTGATTTTTGTTACTCAGTCAAGCTTGCGCCGCAAACGACGGACAGTGTCGTGGACATAGAGGGTGAAGCGCTGGCATTACCGTTGGAGGGTTCGACATCGGTGACCGAGGTGCATTTGCGCGGTGGGTCGGCGAGTTATTGCGTGTGGGGTCTGACCGAGTCGCAAATTATTGGTGACGTTCTAGCGCAGTACGAACAACATCGCAGAACCTAGTCAACGATCGTAATGGCCGTTGCCTCAAGGCGACTTCCCGTGGGGTTGAGTGCCCTCATTGTTGGGATCATTCGGTTGAGATTGGCTTGTCTGTCGTCAGGGGCGGGGTGTGTGCTTAAGAAGGCAGGTGGTCGATCGTCATTCAGCGCGGCCATTTTTTGCCAGAGTGTGACTGCAGCCTCCGGGTCATAGCCTGCAAGCGTTGCAAGTCGCATTCCGAGCCCGTCCGCCTCGCGCTCAGCGGTTCGGCTATTGGGCAGCTCTAGCGCAACTTGCGCTAATAATTCGGCGCTTTGTCCAGCACTCCCGCTGCCGTCGGTGGCCGCGCTGACGGCCGCCAGGCCCAACTGAATCGCCATGGCCCGCGACATTCGCTCGGCCGTGTGATTCGCCAGTGCGTGTGAAATTTCATGGCCCATGATTTGCGCGAATTCGGCATCGGTGAGCGAGAGTTGTTCAAAGAGACCTGTGTAGACGGCCATTTTTCCGCCCGCCATACACCAGGCGTTAACGACCTCGTCGTCATCAACAATCACCACACTCCAGTCCCAATTTGAGGACTGCGGGTACTGCTGAGTTGCGGCAGTTACGACCCTGCCGGCCACTCTCCGGACACGAGAATCAACCTGCGGCTGGTCAGCAATTTTTTGTTCACCGCGAAATGAGTCAACGGCTTGTTGATAGGCGCCTCTGGATTGCTGAATCGCAGACGCAGGCGATACGATCAGAAACTGGCTTCGTCCTGTCGGACTCGTTGTGCAGGCTGAGAGCGCTAAAAGCAAGAGTGATGCGGTGACCAGTGTACGAGTGGGCATTGATTAAACCTTGAATCCTTCGGTAGTCGTTGACACCAGGTGCGAGCATTGTGGCACTACCCTGGCTCCGATTCGGCACCAGCAACCACGCGCAAAAGACCGCGATAGACCCGCGTCGCATCAGCTTGTCCTTCGAGTATGCGATACATCTCTTGGCAGATAGGTACTTTGACACCGTGTTGTTTTGCAAGGGCCACTACCGTTGCGGCACTTTTCACGCCCTCTGCCACCATGTTCATGGCATTGGTTATTTCTTCAACAGTTTTTCCGGTGGCTAACTCGAGACCAACATAACGGTTTCGACTCTGAGCACTGGTGCATGTCGCGATCATATCGCCCATTCCGGCAAGACCTGCAAAGGTCTCTTGCCTCCCACCCAGCGCCGTGCCCAAGCGTGTTGCCTCTGCAAGCCCTCGGGTGATCAGTGCCGCTCGCGTATTGTCTCCCGCGCCCAAGCCATCGCCGAGACCGACTGCCAGGGCGATAATATTCTTAAGGACACCACCGAGCTCGCAGCCGGTTACGTCATCATTGTGATAGACACGAAACAGGCCCACATTAAGTGTGGGTTGCAGCCACTGAGCAGCAGGGTCATCGAGCGCCAATACGCTCGCTGCCGCTTTGCCGGTCAGAATCTCTTTTGCCAAGTTAGGGCCTGACAGCACGCCGATTGGATGCTGTGGACAGAACTCGCGGATGATTTCAGTCATCCGTTTTTGTGTGCTCGCCTCGAGTCCCTTGGTCATGCTGATAATCGGTACTCCAGCAGGGACTAACGGTGCCACGCGTTCAAAGACGCTTCGGAACATGTGCGAGGGAATGGCGACAAAAACGGCGTGTGCATTGCACAGCGCAGTCTCGAGGTCGGTTGTAGCGCGCAAAAGGGGGTTGAGAGACAGCCCTTCTAGGTAACGCGCGTGCGTGTGCGTGTCGTTTATTTCGCGAACGACGTCAGCGTCACGAGCCCACAGTGTCACCTGAGCATTGCGACTGACGAGCGAGGCGAGTGTCGTCCCCCATGAGCCGCCTCCAATCACTGCGAGCCGTGTATTGCTGTCTTTTGCACTATTCACAGGAGGTTCCAATGCGATTGCTCGTTCATGACGCGCGAGAATGGCGTGTCGCAATGAAAACATCAAGTTCAGGTAAATTAGCGACCGATTTGGGGGTAGACTGGGTTTGCTGAGCCAATGTCAAAAAGAAATGGAGCGACTGTGGAGTACGGAATTGTCAGTTTGTTACCGACAGCCTTGGTGTTGGTCCTCGCTATTATCACGCGACGCACCCTAGAGTCGGTGGTCGCAGGCGCATTGTTTGCGTTTTTATTAATGGACGGCACAGGCTTCATTGCCACAATGGCGGTTGTGTCGTTGGATGTGTTGCGTGACGAAGACGTCGCTTGGATTATCCTCGTGTGCGCGCTTTATGGGACTTTTATTGCCCTGCTGGTTCGCAGCGGCGGCTCTACCGCGTTTGGTCATTTGTTGCTCGCACGCCTCACCTCAAAGCGCCAAAGCCTGTTAGCCACCTGGGCCGTCGGACTGATGATCTTTTTGGACGACTACTTAAACTCGCTGACGGTGGGCGCCACGATGAGGGCGGTTACCGATAAATTCAAAACGTCGCGGGCGATGCTGGCCTATGTGGTTGACTCAACGGCCGCACCGATGTGCTTACTGATACCCATTTCAAGCTGGGGTGCTTATTTTGCGGGCTTGCTGGAGAAGAATGAAATAGCCGCCGACGGTCAGGGTTTGGGGCTTTTCGTTGAATCTATCCCGTACATGTTTTACCCCATTATTGCGCTGTTAATAGTGCCGCTCGTAATCATGGGTGTGATTCCCCGTCTTGGTGCCATGAAGCAGGCCGAATATCGCGCCGAGGCAACGGGTGATTTAGGTGCTATCAGCGATTCTGAGGGTGAGAGTCCGGTGGGGAACGGCGGCCCCAGCACATTCTTCTTGCCTATCGTGGCGTTACTGTTTTTTACCGTTGTTCCTAATGTTGATTTACTCCGCGGTGTCATCGCTGGAATTTTAGTCACGCTGATTTACTTTGCCTCACTGAGGCTCATGCCGCTTTCAGAGCTGTTTGACACCTGCACCAACGGACTCAAAATTATGGTGCCCGTCTTGGCGATGCTGCTGGCGCTGTTTATTTTTGTCGAGGCCAATGACCGAATAGGGCTGACCGAGTACGTCATTCAAGCAGTACAACCTTACATGACCGCGATGTGGCTTCCGGTCATTATTTTCGTCACCATGTCTGCGGTTTCCTTCGCAACGGGGTCAAACTGGGGTGTCATCGCCATTGCCATGCCCGTCGCCTTCCCACTGGCGCAGGCTTACGATGTCAGTATTCCCCTCGTGATTGGGGCACTGTTGTCGGCGAGTGGCTTTGGCAGTCACGCCTGCTTTTACTCGGACTCGACGGTGCTCTCAGCGCAGGGTGCTGGGTGTGACACTTACCAGCACGCTGTGACACAGATTCCCTATGCGATCTTGGCGGCCACAATTGCGGCGCTCTTGTTCCTTATTGCGGCCATGGTCGTCTGACGTCTAGCGTGGGGGATGGGCACCACGTATTCTAGTTAACACGTTTTGTTGCTCTGCCCAGGAACGGGATTGATGGCTGAATCCGTAGAGGACCTCAAATGGTTAATTGGAGTACATCCATGAAAGGCCCTGTCACGCATTACCTTATCACCACGTTCTGCCTCGCCTTTCTCTCCGCCTGTGGCGGTGGGAGCGGCGGTGGCGACAATGTGCCGCCCCCTGCGGTTGTGACACCGCCTATCCCCGATCCAACAGGACTTTGGGTGCAGAGCGAGGATGACGGTGCGGGGCTTTCAAGTTACGCACTGACGCTCACCGAAATTGCTGTAACACGTGCCGCAATGGGCGATGTTGCTCTTGAGGCTGCTCCCACGGCCGATGGCGCCTCTAACAGTGGGTTTTCCACGACGTATACGCTGGAGTCCAGCGTCGATGAATACGATATTGTGAAGTATAACGGCTCGATACTTGCGCTAGCGCCAAGTCGCAGTGGCTGCTGCTACGTCATTGAGCCGCTTGCGGCGTCCAGTGTGTTACCTGCGCCCAATGAAGATCCATCGGCGCACAATATTGAGCTTTTCGTGACTGATCCTCAGTCTGGCACAGCCTCACCCGCGGGCATTATCGAGCTTGAAGGCGACGAAAGTGCCGAGGGAATGTATCTGTCGGAAAATCGCTTACAAGCGCTGATATCCACCGCCTGGTGGGGGACGTTTGGCGACCGACTGACGACTTCGGATGGTTGGATGGATCAGCACGTTTCGCTGCTCAGCTTTGACGTGTCTGACCCTCAGAGTCCTGAGCCCGTGAGCGAGCTCACCATAGAGGGCGCACTCGTGACCTCGCGGCGCACAGGCAACGAGATTCACATTGTGTCGCGGCACGCGCCCATTATTGAAGGCTTGATTCCCTATCCACAAACCGAGGAGGAGGTCGCCAATAACGAGGCTGTGCTCGCAGAGGTGACGGAGGAAGACGTTCTCCCTGAGATTCTTCTTAACGGTGAGCCGACATCAACTCTCACCCTTGACCAGTGCTATCGCGTCGATCCTGAGCACCCCTTAGCACTGCCGTCTTCGGGAGACTCGACGCTGACAACATTGCTCACAGTCTCCGCTGAAACGGGTGAGATTCTTCGCTCGGCGTGCATTTCAGAGCCCATCTCTGGGGTGTATATGGGCGAGCGCTTTGTGGCGCTGACACACATTCGCTGGGATCTCGAGACAGGCGGCACCATGGTCCATGTTCTCGAGCGCGATTCTTTTGAGTATCTGGGCTCTGAGCGCGTTGACGGCGCATTATACAGCGGCGGGAATGCTGACTTTCGCATTAGCGAGTCGAGTGGCGTTTTGCGTTTGGTGACCACCGAGTGGACTGACAATCCTGACGATGCGCTTAAGCATCGCTTGTTCACCTTATCGCCCCAGAGTGACGCCCCGGAGCTTGAGGTATTGGGTGTTTTGGGCGACGCAGAGGACAGTCGCATTGGCAAGCCCAACGAAGACCTTTACGGCGTACGTTTTATGGGGGATCGGGCTTACATGGTGACGTTTGAGCGCACTGACCCACTGTATGTCATCGATCTCTCAACCCCCAGCCGTCCTGAAATTTTAGGTGAGCTCGAGGTTCCGGGTTTTTCAGACCTGCTTCATGAAGTGTCCGATGCGTTGCTTCTCGGCCTGGGTTCAAGCGAGCGACGCCACCCAAAGCTTGAGCTTTACAATATTAGCGATGTGGCGAGCCCCATCTCTCAAAGTCTTGTCGAACTCGGCAGTGAGTTGGACTGGGCCTACAGTCCAGCGCAATACAACCGCTACGCCCTGACCTATTTGTCAGGCGATGACACCGATCGATTGACGGTCCCTTATGCTACTGGGGGCGTGGTGGATGGCATTTGCTGCCCATCGTTTGATCGTATTGCGCTGTTCGAAATTACCGGCAAGCGCACGCCCGCGGAGGCTCAGATTGTTCCTGTGGGTGAAGTGTCACTGACACCAGGGTCGGTAGATGGCGACACACGAGTTGTGCTGGACAGCGACGCCTTATATGTTATTTCGCGAGTCGATTTTTTGAGTGGTTTTTGGTCAAACCCAGAAGCTGCAGTGTCAGTCAGACCCGATTAGCCAGGGTGGTCTGGTGGGTTGATGGAATAATCACAGAGGGCTTTTATGCGTCTTGTCTTAATGTCCTTAGGCATCGGCCTATTTTCTTTTTCATGCAGCGTCTTTGCTGATGCCTCTGCCCCTGTTTGCGAGCACGAGGGCGTTCAGGTCTTCACTGACTTTCAGGGCGGAAATGTCACTGGGTGTGAATTTTCTCGCGCGGGCAAACTATCGATCGAAATCGCGCCCGAAGACGAGCCAATCAATACGAGTCCCTGGTATGCGTTTCGCTTAGAGGCCGAGGTTCAGACGCCGGTTCCCATTGTCTTGGACTATGGCTCGTATAAGCACCGCTATACGCCAGACCTTAGCATCGACGGCATAAAGTGGCAGACCTACCCCCAGGCAAAAGTCTCGCTCAATAAGAACAAAACACAAGCCGGGTTTAGTGTGATTATCCCGGCCCACCGCTCCTTAGTGATCGCGGCTCAGCCATTGCTGACCTCGTCACATTATGCCACTTGGCTACAGGGGTTAAGCGAGGAGCAAGGTGTTTCGATTGGCTCTGCAGGACAGTCTATCGAGGGACGAAGGTTGTGGCGGCTAACAACGCCGCCTAAGAAACATACGCTGTTATTGCTTGGGCGTCAGCACCCACCCGAGACGACCGGCGCTATCGCGCTTATGAGCTTTGTTGAGCGTTTGTTTGAAGACGATGTGTTGGCCAGACGTTTTCGCGACAAGGTTGGTATTTTGTTGTACCCCGTGATCAATCCAGACGGCACGGACCGAGGCTATTGGCGCCACAATTTTCAGGGTAAAGATCTCAACCGAGATTGGGGGCCTTTCACTCAGCCCGAGAGCCGCGCCATCAATTTTGATGTTGCTAATTGGCTAGGCAAACATGACAGTCAGCTGGTGAAGGTCATTGACTTTCACAGTACCTATTCCGAGGTGTTCTACACGCAGCCAGACCGGTCTGCGTTGATCTTACCTAATTTGCTTGGCGACTGGCTGTCGACTTTTGACGGTGTAATGAAGTCGCAATTTAGTGACTTTGAGATTCGCCGTCAGACGTCCAAGAACCCCCAAGTGAATGCGGCGAAACACTACTTTTTTACTCAGTTCGGTGTGTCCTCTACTACCTTGGAAATCGGTGACGACACTGATTTGGCGTTTGTAAAAGCCTATGGTCGTGTGGCGGCCGAGGCTTTTATGTCGGCCTACTTTGACCAGCAGTCAGCGGTTATCAACGCCGATATTGTATTTCGAGGTGGATTGGTTGTTGACGGCACGGGTACTGCGCCTTTTTTAGGCGATGTGGCGGTGACCGACGGACACATCACGATGCTAACCCGCGGTACTGAAGTTGCTGCCAGTAAGGAGATAGACATTACTGGAAAAGTCATTGCCCCCGGTTTTATTGACATACACACGCATGCCAGAGTCGATCTTGTGTCACCGGAACGCGCACTGATGAGTAACTATCTAACCCAGGGAGTAACAACAGTTGTCATTGGTAATGATGGCGACGGAGCCACGCGTATTCAGAGTCGTTTTGACAAGATATTCAAGCACGGCGCAGGCACAAATGTGGCTCAACTTGTGGGTCACGGTGCGCTCCGACGCCGAGTGATGGACGATACGGGTCGGCCTGCAACGCAGGCCGAAATCGGTGAAATGAAGGCCATACTCGCTGAAGCACTCGACGAGGGAGCCATGGGACTTTCCACGGGGCTTTTTTACGCGGACGGTTCTTACGCTACAACCGAGGAGGTCATTGAATTGGCCAAAGTGGCCGCAGCGGAAGGTGCGATTTACGAGTCGCACATTCGGGCCGAGAGCTCTCGAGGCGTTGGCGTTCATGCGGCAGTCGATGAGGTCATTGAAATTGCGCGAGGCGCTGACATAGCGGCTCACATTGCGCATATTAAAGTGTTGGGGAAAGGTGTCTGGGGTCAAGCGGGGGAGATCGTTGAAAGAGTGCGCGAGGCTCGAGCGGAGGGCCTTGAGATTACAGCCGATCAGTATCCGTGGGTGGCCTCATCGACCCAACTTAAAAGTGCGGTGGTCAGCAAGGAGTATCAGCTGGGTGGCATTGAGGCGCTGCGCAAGCGCTTGTCCCTTAGTGATACGCGTGCCACGCTGCTTGAGGACATCGCGATTAATATCGATCGGCGTGGCGGCCCCAACAGTCTGTTATTAGTCGAGACGGAAGACCCTCAGTGGAGTGGTCTCAGACTCGATGCGATCGCTGCTGCTTTAAAAGTACAGCCTGCCGGGGCGGCGGCTCGGCTGATAACAGCGGGGCAGGCGCGCGTCGTGTCATTCAATATGACCGAAGCCGATATCAAAACCTTTATGAAGGAGCCCTGGGTAGCAACCTCCAGTGATGGTACCGATGGTCACCCTCGAAAGTTTGGCAGCTTCCCCCGAAAATACAGCGCCTACGTTCGAGACAGTGACACATTGTCACTCGCTGAGTTCGTTCGTGCGAGCAGTGGTTTACCGGCGGACATTCTGGGGCTAGGTGATCGCGGTTATCTAGCCACGGGGATGATTGCCGATGTTCTGGTTTTGGATCCAGAGCGTTACCAAGAGAACGCGAGCTTTACGGAGTGGAATCGTTTGTCGAGCGGTGTAGAGCACTTGATGGTAAACGGCGAGTTCGCAATTTTTCAATCTGCTGTGACGGGCGTGAGGGCTGGTGCCCCCTTACGCCGAAGTGACGCAGTCCTGTAGTAGTGGTCAATATCCAATTCGATGGCTGAAGCCCACGGCTGTTTGTCAGGTTCAAGTGGGGGCTTTTGGCTTTTCGATCGTCATTATTGTTCAGAGGCGCAAATAGATCATGACGAAACAACGAGAGCTGTCGAACTTATTTGAGTCTTTGCGAGATAGTCTGGGTCATTATGTCCGGCGTATGGTTCCGTCGAAGGATGTTGAGGATGTAGTCCAAGAGACATTCCTGAAGTTTTGCAAAGCCGATGCCGACCAGGAGATTCGATCGCCTCGGTCGTTTATGTTTAAGACCGCTAAAAACTTGGCACTCGATTATGTGAAGCGTGCGGAGCACCGCTTAACCGATTCCCTGAGCGCTGACGCGGACCATTTGAGTCTTTCTGATTTGAGTACGAGCCAGGGTTTGTCCGATCAGCTTGCTATCCAGCGAGAGCTGTCAGCGTTTTCGGATGCGCTGATTCGATTACCGGCGAAGTGCCGACAAGCATTTGTTTTGAGAAAAGTTTATGGATACACACATAAAGAGATTGCCAGTTTGATGTCCATCAGTGAAAAAACAGTGGAAAAGCACATTGCGCTCGGCATTCGGCGCACCACTGAATACTTATTCGAGCGATCCTATTTTGCTCCGGGTCAGGGAAAACCTGCCGATGTACACCTCATTACAAAGGCGTCGCGGGGAGGTCGCTCGTGAGTGATCAGAAACTACTGCGACGTCATTCTGAGCATATTGCGATGGCATCTGAGTGGATGGGCAAGTTAGACCGGGGCTTAACGGTGTCGGAGGAAGCGAGATTCAAGGCCTGGCTCTTTGAGGAGGACGGCAGTTACGAAGTTTTCATGGCAATGGCGAAGACATGGGATCGAATGGATTACTTAACCATGCTGGCGACGGAAAAGCCGACGACGACATTACCAGTCAGATCTAGGTGGTCTCACTTCGCCGTCGCCGCCGTCTTGATATGTGGCCTGTTCGCCTGGCAACAGCTGTTTTTGGCGCCGCAGCGAGGTGTTCTGCAAAGCGATCAATATGCAAAGACGCACGAGACTGACAAGGGCGAGCGGCGTGATCATCAGTTACCCGATGGCTCCCGGCTGAGCTTGAACACGAATACGCGAGTCGGCGTGCAATATTCTCCTGAACATCGCAATCTCTATCTGGAACAGGGCGAGATTCATTTGCGTGTTGAATCCGATCCGACTCGTCCGCTGACAGTTTTTGCAGGCGCTCGAATTTTTCGAGCGGTCGGGACAGAGTTCAATTTAGAGATCTCAGACGATCAGCAGATTGAATTAGTGGTGACTGAGGGGATAGTCATGATTGGCGTATTAGCGGCCGCACCCGATGGGGACGGTTTCTCGCGGCCGATGTTATTGCCTGACACCGGTACATTTGTAAGCGCGGGAAGAGAGCTGGTGGTTTCAACGTCGTCAGACTTACAGGAAATTGTCGAGGCGCCCGAGGCGATAGATCAGGAAGATATTGCAGTGAAGTTGTCATGGCGGGACGGGAATTTAATTTTTAGAGGAGAGTCCCTTGAGGAAGCGATCGCCGAGGTGGGGCGGTACACGGAAGTCGAATTCGTATTTCTGGATGAAACTGCAAAAAGACAAACCGTTTCGGGACTGTTTCGAGCGGGTGACGTCGACGGGTTATTGTTGACGCTTAGAAATAATTTCAATATTACACATGAGCTCGTGGCGGGTGATCGAGTTTTGCTTCGCACGCACGCAGTGGACTGACCCCTGCTGATGTGGGGTGAATGGTTGATATCGACGTTTGCGCAATGTTGGGCGGGGTCCCGTGGTCGTCGAGTATCAATTCGGAGTTGCTTGGGTGGGGGTAAATCTTTGCTGGGTCGTCTTTTTTACAAGGAGATTAGATCGGCGCCGTCGAGTGTCTCCTGGGCCTGCATTGGATTTGCAGTGTTGTGTTGGGTGCCGTTTTCTCAGGCGACAGATTTGTCGAACGTTGCGAGGGATGTGGTGTTTGATGTGCCCACTCAGTCTGCTGATCTTGCGTTAATTGAGTTTGCTGAGCAGGCCGGCATTACGTTGCTATTTTCGCACGAGCTCACGAAAGGCAAAGTGACACGTGAATTAATTGGGGCGTACTCGATAGAGTCTGCCGCGCGCCGGATGTTAGAGGGCACCAACCTGGAGCCCTCCTTTGACAGCGGTGGAATGACCATCTCGTTATTAGAGAGGGAAACCTTGGACAAGGAGATAACAATGAAGAAAAACACCCCTCAAAGAGGAATTTTGGAGCAGTTAATCAGAGCTCCTCTTGCGTTTGCCGTCGCTTTAGGCTCTGGGCAGGTTGTCGCTCAAGACGACGAGCCCGCCTTAGAGGAAGTGATTGTGGTTGGCTCACAAATCAGAGGTGCATCGATATCAGAGGCGCTCGCTGTTAGCGTGCTAGATGCCGAGGCCATTGAGGCCATGGGCGTTGATTCGGGCGACGAGCTGCTCGCGCTAATCCCAGAAAACGGACAGAACTTTTTCAACGAGGCCGAGAATATTTCAGGGGGCGTAAACTCAGGCCGGGGTGACTTGGGTGCGTTTAACCTTCGAAATTTAGGTACGGGCAATACGCTCGTCTTACTCAACGGTCGCAGGCTGGTTAATTCAGCGACGTATCAGACTGAGGAGGTGGGTGGCAGTTTTATTCCAGTGAATACCGCTAACTCCAATCACCTTCCGGTTTGGGGCATCGACCGCGTTGAGGTGCTTCGAGACGGCGCTTCAGCGATTTACGGTGCCGATGCAGTCGCAGGTGTTGTGAATACGGTACTAAAAGACGACTTTGAGGGCTTTAATATTCGTTTTCGTCACTCAGAGTTCGACAATACGCCCAGTACGCGTCAGAGCATCACGGCCGAGTGGGGGCAAGATTTTAACGACGGTCGAACGAACGTGGGTGTCTTCTTTAACTATTACCATCGCGATCGGGTGAGCTCTAACGACGATCCGCGGTGGGCTGATTCCGACTTCAGAAGTAGAATTCCAGAGGATTCTCCTTGGGCCGGCAGTACGTCTTTCAGAAACAACTCGGCAAACGGTCTCTATCCTCAAATGGATGTGCGTACGTCGCGCGAGCCGACCAGTTTGAACGGCGTCATCACTGACACCGCGGGGGAATTCGAGACCTATGCTGTTGGCGATTCACGTTGCCAATATGCAATTAGTGCGACCCATTGTGGCGCCGTTGACGGTCAGGGCACCTCTCGCTACGACTTAAACGGGAATAATGGCTTTGGGCGAGATTTGGCGTCGGAACTCGATCGGATGAGCGTTTTTGCCAACATCACTCACGAGCTCGAAAACGGTGTTGAAAGCTTTACCGAGATTTCCTACTACGAGTCTGAAACGAATCTTATTCGTCATGCATCTTCACCCTTTAGTTCGGTGAAGCTGATTATGGGTGCGGACAACCCATATAACCCGCTGGGTAGTGGTCCAGGGCGGCTCTCAGGTCCGGACCTTGACGAGGCAATGGCCGGTGTTCCCGCTGAGGGCCTCGATTTAATTATTGATAACTATCGTTTTGGTCAGGTGCCTCGTGTTGTTGACAACAATGGCGACATGTTCCGAATTCTTCAGGGTCTTCGAGGCTCGCAAGGCGATTGGGATTGGGAGACTGCTTTTTCCTACGCTAAGGCGGGGAAGGACGATATTACCCATAATCGCATCTCCAATAATTTGGCTCAAGAAGCCTTGAATGACTCTTCTTCTGCGGCATTTAATCCATTCGACTCGACCCGCGAGGGCTCGAATATCGATCGTATTTTGGTCGACGTTTACCGTAAATCTGAGACTGAACTCACCACCTTTGACTTTAAGGTTTCCAAAAACAATCTCTTTGAGTTGGGTGCTGGGTCTGTATCGGGTTTAATCGGATTTGAGTGGAGAAAAGAAGAGTATTCTGATGATCGGGATCCGCGTCTTGACGGTACCATTGTCTTCACCGACTACCAGGGCGACACCTTCCCCTACGTCAGTGATGTTGTTAACTCCTCTCCCACGGGTGACAGTGCTGGAGGACGCAATGTTAGATCAGTATTTGCTGAATTACAGATTCCTGTTTTAGAAAATTTGGACGTCCAGTTAGCAATTCGAAGCGAAAATTACTCGGATGTCGGCGACGGTAATATTTCTGTTGGAAAAGCAGCGTTTGGCTATCGACCCTTTGAACCACTGTTGATTCGTGGATCGTGGTCCGAGACGTTTCGAGCACCTAACTTAGTGACTGTTAACGAAGGATTGGTTGCTCGAAGTAATACCCGAACCGATTGGACCTGTGATTATGTCAATCAGGTCACGGGTGAGGCCTATGACCTGGATTGCAGAAACTCTACACAGCGTTCCGCACAGGGCAGCGAGTTGCTTACGTCTGAGACGGGTGAAAGTACGTCTATAGGGTTTGTACTGGAGCCAATAGAGGGCCTTACCGTAACAGCAGACTTTTGGAGTATTGAGAAGGACGACACGATTGGCCTTTTCGGTGAAGAGAACCACATGATCTTGGATCTCTTCTACCGTTTACAAGCCGGCACGACGGACTGCTCAATGACCTTTAACCCAGCGGTCGTTCGAGACGCGCCCGATGACGACCAGATTGCGGCATTTGCCGAAGCGGGTATTTGTCCTGGTGGAACGGCGATTCGTGTAGATGACGCTTACGCGAACCTTGATAAGAGAACCCTTGAGGGATATGACATTGGTGTTTACTACGAGGTAGACACGCAAGCGGGTAACTTCAGCTTTAGGTACAACGGATCATACCTTGATAAGTTTGAACAGGAGGCATCAGGTGACGCCGCACTGTTGGTAGCGAGCCAAGCCAGTGGAGCCATACCAGCGAACATTCCTATTGATGGCTTTGCCGACTTGCTCGGCCGCGATGGTAATCAAGAGGAGCGGCACCGTGCCAGTTTGCGCTGGCGACGTGGTGACTTTGGTGCGTCGCTCTCGGGCTATCAAGTCGGCTCCTTTTATCAAAGCGCCTTAACACTGAGCGACGGAACGCGTTATGTGATTCCATCGATGACAACTTACGATGCAACGTTTGATTATCGCTTTGACATGGGCGATACCCGTTCACGGTTGCGTCTTGGTGTGAAGAATCTCACTGACGAGCGAGCGCCGTTAGCCGACCGTTACTTCGGTTATTTTGCTGACGCTCACTCTGACTATGGTCGTTACATGTACGTTGACCTTAGGATGAGCTTCTAAATTTTTTAAGGGCAGGCACGCGCCACGTCTTACTGATTTAGGCCTCCGCAAGGGGGCCTTCTAGTCTCTTGGGATGCATAAATGCAAGTAGCACACACTTCAAACCAGTCTTTGGCTAAGACTTTGGGGCTCTGGGTAGGACCTATTTTGTTTGTTGCGATGCTCCTCGCAGGACAATCACAACAGACGATGCCCATGGATGCGTGGCTCGTGGCGGCCGTTGGGCTTTGGATGGCCGTGTGGTGGTCTACTGAAGCCGTCCCTGTGGCGGCTACGGCATTTATCCCACTGATTTTGTTTCCGGTTTTGCAGGTGACGCCGGT